>Ga0070697_100000042_pt1 | contig 94533 bp, 73 predicted proteins | sample KBSK1501metaG_FD_65475 | JGI IMG/M metagenome (GOLD analysis project Ga0070697, IMG submission 65475) | Corn, switchgrass and miscanthus rhizosphere microbial communities from Kellogg Biological Station, Michigan, USA - KBS K1-50-1 metaG | ecosystem: Host-associated > Plants > Roots >...
TGTGGCAACGCCGATTACCCCGATTACCTCATTCGACTCGTCGGTAAGCGGCGAATAGCGGGCTTCGAAGGTTACATCACCGAGGTAGACTGGAGTCGAAAATGCCTCGCCAGCCAGGGCACGTCTTATGTTCTCAAGGATATCTGGATCATCACGGTATATCTCAAAAACCGATCGCCCAACCATTTCACCCGGCTTCCAACCAAGCGCTGTTAGTCCTTCACCTTCCGACAATGTGAAGACACCATTCTTGTCGAGGGCAAACAATATGAGCGAGGCACTACTGACAACTGTACGCAGTCGCTCTTCAGTTTGACGAAGCGCCTCGCGACCGCGGCGACGATCTGTAACGTCACGGATGACAGCCTGAATTGCTGGTTGGCCTCGAAACAAAAAAGGTATTCCGGCAACTTCCACATCGATCACTTCACCATTCAGCCTGACATGTTTGACTTCATTGAGCAGGCTTGGGGCTCCCGACTCATAAAGCTCTCGAATTCGCCTACCGGTTGAGTCGCGATAATCGGGATGGACCATGTCCAGTATCGGCTTGTTAAGCACATCTTCGGGACCAGAAGCGCCCCAGAGACGCTGAGCCGCGGCATTGACATAAACAATTTTGCCGTCACTGTGAACGATGATTGCTTCCGGTGAGAGCTCGACCAGCCGGCGATAACGTTCTTCACTCTCCTTCAACGCTTCTTCAGCCAGTTTCTGTTCAGTGATATCGCGAACCACCGCCCGCATACCAGTGGGGCGCTTTTGCCTATCACGTTCAACCGTCAGTACTCCCTCAAGGTATCGTTGGTTACCGCCAGCATCCTCAAGACAATAAGTGGAACGGAGCGATGAATCATTCGTAATTCCTTTGGTCTGTTCTATGTCCCGGGCGGCAGCTTCGCTACCAAGTAAGGTGCTGAGATGACTACCCACAATTTCAGCCACCGGTTTGTGAAAAAAGAGCCCGCCAGCGGCGTTCATGCTGGTGACATATCCATCCAGGTCACGCGTGTAAATGATGTCCGCGGCTTGTTCAACGATTCCGCGATAGTGCTGTTCGACACGACGGCGCTCGGCCAGCCTCGCAACTTTTACGAGTAACTCCTCGTTACGAAACGGCAGGTTGAGATAGTCATCCGCTCCCGCAGTTAGTCCTTCGATACTGTCTTCGAGCGCATTGCGAAGGCCGCTTATTAACAGCACGGGAATGCTAGCGGTTCGAGGTTCGTTCTTTATGTGGCGACAAAGCTTAATTCCGTCGATGACCGGGATCACCACGTCGCTTATCACGAGATCAGGCTCAAACGATTGCAACATCTCGAGCGCACTGCCACCGTCGCCGACAGACACGACTTCGTAGCCTTCCTGCTCCAGAAGATCGGTGAGCAGGACGGCAACTCTCGGATCGTCGTCGACGATCAGCACTCGACACATGTCTGCTGAGTCTTTAGTCATCTGTTGTCAGCTTGGACCAATCAGCTGATCAGGCACTTTGAGGCAGTGTCCTGAGAAGGCGAGGGATAAACAGATATCTTGTTAGCTTATGGAAACTGCGGAAGGACGCTTCAGAAGGTTATCCCACTAACCCGCTGGGAGTATAACAAAGTTACCGAAGTTTTGTCATCGATTAATTTGGTCTAAATACTGGTAATTAGGCGACTTTCACGCGATCGTTGGACCATTTACTAGGGTTGGACGCGCCTTTTGGCCGGGGCTTCAGATCCGACTGTCTTGGCGAAATAGCCGGGGCGGTAGTTGAGTTTCAGGTTCTGCTTGCGCAATTCGGGCTCTACTACCTCAATCTTGATCACTCGATAGGAGCCGTCACGAGCTTTGTTTGAAGGGGAGTATGCCACCAGATACTGCTCCCGGAGGTCACGCTGAATCTGGTCAAAGGCCGTTCTCAGCTCGCTCTCGCTCCGCGGGAAAAAGGCTCTCCCGCCCGTTTTCTCGGCGATTTTTCGTAACGATCCTGTATCCACGCCACCTTGATAGGCGTCACCTATGCCTATCGCATAAATCAATGCATCGGCCTTCTGAGCTCGTTCGATGGCCTCATGCATCTTTACCTGGCTAATCGTGTCAACGCCGTCGGTGAGAAGAATGATCGCGCGGCGAGTGTTGTCCGCGGAGATTGATAGCAACTCATTTGAAGAGGCCCACACGGCATCCCAGAGCGCGGTAGAACCTGCCATCATCTGGTTTTGGTCCGATATCGGGGGCGTACTTCCCACCACCACACCGCCGCCAATGTATCCCGAAGGTGGCACAAACTCGACCCGATCGATAGCCCGGCGCAGGCGCTCAAGATTTCCAGTGAACCCCTGTTCCAAAGTGACATCACCAGTAAAGGAAACTACGGCCGCTTCGTCCCTGGTCGGACGCATGACCGTTTCAAGAAAGGCGCGCGCAGCAGATTTCTCGTCGGGCAGTGTGCGCTCTTCCGACTGGCTGGTATCGATCAGAATCGCAATCGACAAGGGGAGATCTGTATTCTGTTGAAAGGTGAAAATCTCTTGCGGCTGTCCGTCTTCGAGTACTCGAATATCTTCTTTCCTGAGATTGCTGACAAAGCGCTTGTTGGAATAGGCAGCAGTGAAGAAGATATTGGTGAGGTTGGTTTCAACCCGGACGACTTCGTCATCTTCTTCTTTCGGGACGACCGGAGGTGTTGGCGAGGGTGCCGGCACTTCCGAAACTCTTCTGGTTCTTGATTTCTCCTGAACTTCGGAGCCGGTTTGAGACTGTGCGAACAATGCGCCTGTAGTCGCGGGAGCGCCCACCAGCAATGCTCCCAACCCAAGCGTTAACCCTAAATCTCGAATTACTCGATCAAACATCTTAATACTCTTACGGTCTTACACTGTCAGCAATAGCTTTGTACCCGTGTTTAGTTCGAACCTTAAAGTCCTTCCGGCCCTCAGCCAGTTTGACGTCGATTTTACGAAAGCTGCCATCGTAGCGATCGTTAACGGGCTTGTACGTGACGAGGTATTGGGCACGAAGTTCTTTGGAGATCTTGGTGAACGAACGCTCGAGCGAAAGCATGTCACCTGTAAAGAACGCCATTCCCCCGGTCTCGTCGGCCAATGTTACCAAATCACGATCCTTTTTATCTTTCACCTGGCCGACTTCAACTCCCGGAACTGCGGAAAGAAAACCAGCCTTGGTTGAAATCGCAAAAATCGTGGTCTCGGTTCGCTGCGCAATGTCTATCGCATCGCGCATGGATGCGCGGCTGTAGGTGTCTTCTCCATCAGTGATAACCACGAGGACCCGCCGGCCCACCGCCGATCTCAGCTTCTCATCACAGAATTGCCAGATGGCGTCGTAGAGCGCGGTTTGATTTCCAAGCTGCTTCACCCCAAACACCGCACGGTCGACTAAATCGAGCTTATCGGTGAAGTCCTGGCGCAAATTTATTTCATGGTCGAAAGTCGCAAACAGCACTCGATCCCTCCGGGGCCGCACCACGGAATGGATGAAGTTCATCGCAGACTCTTGTTCAAACTTGACCTTGCCGGCCGTCGAAGGAGAAGTATCCATCAACACGGCCAGGTACAGGGGCAATGCTTCGCCGAGATCATCGGAGAACGTTTCGATCTGTTGCCCCACTTTATCCTCAAACACGAGAAAATCGTCCTTGGTCAGGCCTGGAACAAACTGGCCTTTCTTATCGACCACGGTAATCGGAAGACGAACCCGCCGAATAAAAGTCGTAATAGCTTCCTGCTCATCTGTTGCCGGGGGAGTCGGACTTGGCTTTGGTTTAGGCTGTTGAGCCTGGCTCACACCAGCAACAGCTCCGCAAATTGAGCAGACAAGGGAGAACGAGAACGCAAGCAGCAAGAGCCGCGGCAGAAGATGGGAAAATGACAACCTCATATTATTGTGTATTAAGTAGTAAACAGTGCCTTCTGCCTGCTGAAACCGGCGCTTTGATGCTTCGCCGGCGCAACCTCGTTGCCCTCTCCGGGAGTGAGAACACCCGGCAACGTTTACAGATTATAAGAACATACATCATTAGCGAAACCAAACCTGCGTGCAAAACCGGGCATCGCAGCATCGTTTCATAGTTTGAACTTCCATGCGATGTTACAATGCGTTCTGACTCAGAAGTGAAGCACAGGGACCGACCCCGCGCGAGAAAACTCCCAGCCATGCCCGGCCGAGATAACAACATCACGTCTGAAAATTCCGACGACATTCCCCAGCAGATTGCCCATTATCGCATTCTGAAAAGGTTGGGCAAGGGGGGAATGGGGGAAGTCTTCCTGGGAGAGGACACGAAGCAGCATGACCGCAAAGTAGCGCTCAAGATCCTGCCGCCCGAACTCACAAAAGACGAAAGCCGGCTCCGGCGGTTCAAACAGGAAGCCAGAGCGATTCTTGCCCTCAATCATCCAAACATTCTCACCATCTTCGAAATCGGTGAAACTGACTCCACTTTCTATATTGCTACTGAATTCATAGAAGGGGAGACGTTACGACAGTGCCTCTGGCGTAGCCCGATAAAACTGGATGAAGCACTCGGTATTGCGATTCAGGTAGCCATGGCCCTCGAGGCTGCGCATGCGGCCGGAATAGTTCATCGAGACGTGAAGCCTGAAAACATCATGCTGCGTCACGATCGTTTTGTTCGTGATCGGTTCATCAAAGTTCTGGATTTCGGGCTCGCGAAACTCACCGAGCGGGAATTACCCAACACCGATCCCGAAGCGGTGACAATGCCAATCACTCATACCAGTCCTGGTGCGGTGCTCGGCACTACCGGCTATATGTCGCCTGAACAGGCCCAGGGAGAGTCAATTGACACGCGTACCGATATATTTAGTCTGGGCGTGGTGCTCTATGAAATGGTCGCGGGCCGGGCGCCATTCGTTGGCCCAACCGACAGTCATGTACGAGTTTCTATCCTCGATCATACTCCGGCCCCACTTACTACACAGTCGACCGAAGCGCCACGGCACCTTGAACGAATCGTTTCCAAGGCCCTGGCCAAAGATAAAGCCAAACGATATCAGACCGTCACCGATTTGAAATTGGATCTTGAGCAACTGAGGGAGGAGCTTCAGCTATCTCAGGCGGAATCCCGCGTTCAGACACAGTCGCAAATCGATTCTCAGGCAACAAAATCCACCGGCTTCATTTCTCCACATTCTAACATCCGCTCGCGAGCCGATACTGACCCTATGATGGGCTCTCCGACGGTTGCCAGCCGCGCCGACCATATCGTGACCCGAGCGGGCCGCAACAAGGCCGTGGCCTTTTCTATACTTGCAATTCTTCTCCTCGTAATAGCGGGTACCCTCTACTTCTATTTCCGCTCTTCGCGCCGCACTATCGACTCCGTGGCAGTGCTTCCGTTTGTAAACGACAGCAACGATGCAACTGCCGAATACTTGTCTGATGGAATAACCGAAAGCATTATTCGCAGGCTTTCCCAGTTACCGAATTTGAAGGTGATGTCGCGAACCGCGGTTTTCCGCTTCAAAGACAAGAATCAGGATCCTCTGGAGGTTGGCCGTAACTTCAAAGTCGGTTCTGTGCTGGTGGGCAGGCTGATAAAACAGGGCGACCGATTGATTATTAAGACAGAGTAATTGATGTAGCCGACGGATCGCAATTATGGGGCGCTGAATATAACAACAACTTATCCGACATCTTCTCGGTCGAGGACGAAATCTCTCGGAGTATTTCTGAGACATTGAGGCTGAGAATTACAGGCGCCGACGAAGAGAAGCTGGCGAAGCGATATACGAAGGATGCGGAGGCCTACGAACTTTACCTGAAGGGCCGCTATTTTTGGAATAAGCGAGACGAGGCCGGCTTGAGAAACGGAATCAAGTATTTTCGAGAAGCTGAGGACCGGGATCCACGTTATGCGCTCGCCTACTCCGGTCTTGCCGACTCCTATTCTTTGCTTTCCGACATCGGCAAAGAAAAACCCGACGATGAGATGCCCAAGGCGAAAGCTGCAGCGCAGAGAGCGGTGGATATTGATCCCACCCTCGCCGAAGCCTACACCTCTCGAGCTTTTGTAAAACTCGCGTACGACTGGGACTGGTTGGGCGCTGAAGCCGACTTCAAGAAAGCCCTCGAGCTGAATCCAAAGTATCCGACGGCTCATCAGTGGTATGCCTCTTATTTTATGCAGATGGGGAAATTCGAACGCGCGAAAGAAGAAATCCGGGAGGCACAACAACTGGATCCATTTTCTCCGATCATTGGCGCCAATCTGGCCCAGTACTCTTATTACGAACGGCGATACGACGATGCGATCGAAAACATTAATAAGACACTGAAGATGGCGCCCGACTTCTGGGTGTTACGTCATTATCGCGCGCTGGCTTATGCAATGCAGGGGCGGCACGAGGAAGCCGTCAGTGAACTTCGAGATTTAGTGGGCTCGCCGGGCGAAGGACCTTTGAAAGCGGGAACGGTCGAAGAAAATCCGGAGGTTGCCTCATCCCTCGCCTTTGCTTATGCAAACGCAGGAAAACGCGGGGAAGCAGAAGCGATCCTCAAGCGACTTAGTACGCTTTCTGAGCAACGCTACGTTTCGGGACTCTACTTCGCGATCATTTACGCTGGCCTCAAGGACAACGATCGAGCAATCGAATACCTAAACAAAGCTTTTGAAAGTAAACATCCCGGATTGGTGCTGATAAGAGTCGAACCAGTGTTTGATAACCTGAGAACGGATGATCGCTTCAAACAACTCACCAGTCGATTTGAGCCAATTCCCTGACTTTGTTTCAGATATGCTGAGCGTGTTGCTGGTTCGTCCAGCGGCCTTCCAACAATCCCTTCAATCCAGGTGCGCTACGGGCGCGCTTCCAATTGTTCAAGCAAACCAAGAAGCTCGGCGGGCAAGGGTGCGACGAACCGCATCTGCTCCCCGGTCGTCGGATGACTAAACCTCAAGTGTTCCGCGTGTAAAAACTGTCGATTCAATTTCCGAATATGTGCCCGCAACCTGACGTCCTGCAAGTTATTCTCGCGACCTCCGGAGTAGAGATCATCGCCGACGATCGGATGCTTCAGCCATGAAAGATGAACCCTGATCTGATGGGTCCGCCCGGTCTTGATTTCAACGTCAAGCAGCGTAAAAGACTGGTAACTCCGGCGAACCTTGTAGAGCGACAAAGCTCCACGCCCTCCGGCTACTATTGCCATCCGGGTTCGATTACGCGGATCGCGCGCGATAGGCTGCTCAATTCGTCCGGCTTCCTGTTTTACGACCCCGTATACCAGAGCCACATAACTCTTGAAAACCTCGCGCGCGCGAAACTGATCGGCCAGGTTTTCGTGACTCGATTCAGTCTTGGCGGCAACCAACAATCCTGAGGTGTCTTTGTCCAGTCGATGCACGATGCCCGGTCGAATCGCGCCGGCGCGGGTGGAGAGGTTTTGAAAATGATAGGCAAGAGCGTTAGCAAGCGTCCCGGATTGAATACCGGCTGCCGGATGGACGACGAGGCCTGCAGGCTTATTGATCACAATCAAGTCGTCATCTTCGAAGATAATGTCCAGCGGAATATTTTCGGGAGTGAAGTTAGCTAAGGACGGTGGCGCCAGCTCGACTTCTATCTCGTCGTTTTCAGAAACCCTGTATGAAGACTTAACTGCCTGGCCATTGACCAGCACATCTTCCTCGTCAATCAGACGTTGCAGTCGCGAGCGGCTCCAGCCATCTATCTGCGAAGCAAGATAGGCATCCAGGCGCACGCCGGCCTCGGCCTCGCTTACCGTAAGGCTCAAGGTGTTGGTATCAGGAGAGAACAAGATAATCTCAAGGTTAGGAAGGCGGGGTGCCCCGCTGGTGTTTTTCAGACTCAGCCGCTCTTCTTCTCAAATTCTTTCATGAAGGAAACGAGCGCCTCCACCCCGTTGATTGGAAAGGCATTATAGATTGAAGCGCGAATCCCGCCGACCGAACGATGTCCTTTCAATCCGTCCATGCCTTGCGCGGTTGCTTCCGAAGTGAACTTTTTTTCCAGATCTTCAGAAGGAAGACGGAAAGTAACGTTCATGATTGAACGCGAGTCGTGATCAGCATGTCCCCGATAAAACTCGGTGGAGTCAATGGCGTCGTAAATGAGTTGGGCCTTTTTTTCGTTTTCGCGATGCATAGCCTCCAGTCCGCCCTTCTCCGCCAGCCACTTGCAAACCAAACTAATGATGTAAATGCCCCAGGTGTTTGGAGTGTTGTAAAGGGATTTATTCTCGACATGGGTGCGATAGTCGAGCATGGTGTGAAGTCCATCAGGAATTCGCTGGAGGAGATCGTCGCGCATTATCACCAGCGTGACGCCACTCGGTCCCATGTTTTTCTGAGCTCCCGCATAGATCACAGCATACTTACCAACCGGGATCGGGTGCGACAGGATATCGGACGAAGCATCGGCAACCAGGGGAACCGCACCAACATCGGGCTCTTGTTTCCATTCAACTCCTTCAATTGTTTCATTCGTCGTAATGTGAACGTAGGCTGCCTTTGGGTCGAGTTTGAGTTCATCACTTGAGGGAACGCGGGTAAACCCGCCATCCGCCATTGTGGCCGCAACGTTTGTGAGGCCTGCCCGCTTTGCCTCCTTCAGAGCTTTCTTTCCCCAGCTACCGGTAATGACGTAGTCAGCGCTGCCGCCCGCTGGCAGAAAATTCATCGGTATCATAGAGAATTGGAGACTTGCCCCGCCCTGGAGGAAAAGTACGTGATAGTTGTCCGGGATGCCGAGAAGCTCGCGTAGCCCTGCTTCAGCGCGACTGAAAATCTCGTCAAAGGTTTTCGAGCGATGGCTAATCTCCATAACCGACATGCCCACGCCGGGAAGGCCCAACATGTCGCGCTGGGCTTCTTCCAGGACCGGCACCGGGAGCACTGCGGGGCCGGCGCTGAAATTAAATATTCTTTCCGTCATTCGATTCTCCCTGGATGATGGATCCGAAGTTTAGAGTTCAGTTAGTTCAGAGTTCAAGTAGTTCAGAGTTCAAACTTTAGTTTGCGTTGGCCAAGAGCAAGCTAAAGCTTGAACTCTGAACTACTTAAACTCTGAACTGCTTAAACTCTGAACTGTTTGAACTCTGAACTACTTGAATTCTGATTTACTAGTCTCCATGCTGCGAACGCATCATGCGCCCGGCGAGCCGAATTACCAATGATCGCGGAACCAGCCGTTCACTCTGAGTCATAAAGAAATTTGTCCAACCCGAGACCACATGGCTTTTTCCGCGCGAGAGCGCTCTGAGGGCAACATCCACCACCTCTTCGGGGGTTTGCGAAACGCGCGCCGGGGGCTTTTTGCCACGAGCCGCTTCAAAGAAGTTGGTCTCAGTAACACCCGGGCAAAGGGCCATCACATGGATTCCGTGGGGTCGGTTCTCTTCCCAGAGCGCTTCTGAAAAGGACAGTACAAACGCTTTGGTAGCTGCATAGGTTGCCATGAAAGGCACTGGCTGAAACGCCGCGGTCGAAGCAACGTTAATGATCGCGCCTTGCTTGCGCGCGAGCATGGGCTGAAGAAACCAGTGGGTCAACTCCACCAGCGATTTGATATTCAGATCGATCATGTTTACTTCGCGTGCCAGGTCGAGTTTGCTGAATTCTCCCATTGAGCCGAATCCCGCATTGTTGACCAGCAAGTCGACCGTCAAGCCGCGCTTTTCGGCTTCTTCAAACAAGCGCGCAGGTGATTCCGGTTTGCTGAGATCGAGCGCTACATATTGCGCCCGAATGCTGTTGGAACGGCCGAGCTCATTGCACAGAGTAATTAGCTTGTCTTCCGAACGCGCAACCAGCAGGACGTTGCGGCCGCGTGCGGCCAGCTTGCGCGCAAAGACTTCGCCGATTCCTGAGGACGCGCCAGTGATTAGGGTGGTGTTCATGCGTTGACCAATTCAAGCAGGTCGAGCTCAATGATGTCTGAGTTTCCGGCCTGCAATTTATCCAGTATTTCTCTGGTTGGCGCGTTGTCCAGATTGATGCGGGCGACGGCAGCTTCTGCGCCTTCAAAAACTATATTTTCCATCTCCTGCACGTTGATGTGTTCGCTCTTGATGGCATCCAGGACGCCGGCCAACACGCCCGGGCGATCCCGGTGACGAACGACCAGCCGGTGTGTCGCCGGCGTTTGACGCGCCAGATTCACAACGTTAGGGACCTTCCCGGTTTCTTTAAACTCGCGAACTATCCTGACTGTCTCGGAAGCAATCGCCTCTTGCGCCTGGTCAGTGGAAGCGCCAATGTGATGCGTGCCGTATAAATTTGTCTCGTTTCGAATCTCGTCGGCAAACTCGCTGGTTGCCGAGGTTGGCTCCCCGGCGTACACATCCAAGCCCGCGCGAATTCCGCGAGACTTCATGGCGTCAATTAAGGCGGCCTGATCAACCACTTCACCACGCGCGGTGTTGATGAAGTAAGCGCCTGGCCGCATCGCCGCAAAAAAATCAGCTCCCAGGAATCCTTTGGTATCGGGATTTAGCGCAACGTGAACACTCACGATGTCGGCTTCACTTGCCACCTCAGCAGGTGTTGCTCTGTATTCCACACCCAGCGCAGCAGCGGTCTCCGGAGTGAGGCTGCGACTCCAGGCTATTACCGGCATACCGAAAGCACGCGCGCGCGGAATCATTTCCTGGCCGATTTTTCCGAGACCCACCAGACCGAGCGTGCGGCCAAAGAGTCCACGCGCTTTGGAAAACTCTTTTTTGTTCCATTCGCCGCGACGCAGCGCTACGACGTTGTCAGCAATACGCCGATCAAGCGCGAGAATCAGAGCAAATGCCAACTCCGCAACGGCTATAGAATTCTTGCCTGGGCAGTTGGAGACGTAGATGCCGCGCCTCGACGCCGCCGCCACATCTATCGTGTTGTAACCCGCACCGGCCCTGACAACGAGTTTGATTTGACCCGCTGCAAGCATTGGCTCGGTTACTTTCGTGCCTCGCACTACCAACACGTCTGGCGCCTCTGCGCTAATGGACTCAACCAGAGCCTGATCTTTCAAGTCGGGTTGATATGAAATTCTACAGCCCAGCGCCTGCAGACCGTCGCGCCCTGACTGTTCAAATTTGTCAGCTATTAAGACAAGCATTTTAGCTATAGGACCTATTCGACCTATAGGACCTATTCGACCTACTAACCACCGACTACTGACCCCTAATTCAAATCTTATGAATTAACAGACCATCCCTCAGTTTCGGCTCAAACCAGGTTGATTTTGGAGGCATTATTTCGCCGGCGTCCGAGACTCGCAGCAGATCCTCAATAGTAGTCGGATATAAAGAGAAGGCTACGGCGGCCTTACCTTCGTCGACGAGACGCTTTAATTCTTTACTGCCTCGCAAGCCGCCGACAAAGTCAATCCGCTTGTCGGTACGTACGTCCTTTATTCCGAGGATGGGATCGAGCAAGCGGTCTTGAAGAATACTTACATCGAGCGAGTCCACAATGCCCGGCGGTGAAGATGCGCCGTGGGGCAGACGGAGATTGTACCAACGGCCTTCGAGGTACATGCTCCATTCGCCCCGGGTTGCCGGCTCGGGACTCCCGTTTTCCGACACCTCAAATTCTTTGCGAAGCACTTCAAGAAACTGGCCGGTGGATAGCCCATTTAAGTCCCGCACGGCGCGGTTGTAGGGCAGTATCTGCAACTGATCATCCGGAAACATTACCGCCAGGAAGAAATTGTATTCCTCGTCGCCCGTATGTCCGAAGCTCTGTTGTTTGAGTTCAGCGCGCGCTCGTGCGGCGCTGGCAGCGCGGTGATGCCCGTCGGCAATGTAAAGAAACGGAATTTCGCGAAAGGCGTGGACAAAGCGAACCGGGTCGGGTACCCGCCAAACTGTGTGCTGAATGCCGTCAGCCGCGATGAAATCGAAGATAGCATTTGCCATCGTCGTTTCCATCATCATGGTTTCGATATCGCGGTTGGCCCGGTAGGTAAGAAACACTGGTCCCGTTTGCGCGCGCAGCACCAGCATGTGATGAGTGCGATCATCCTCTTTATCGCGCCGGGTTCGCTCGTGTTTACGGATCAGATCTTCGTCATACTCATCGATCGAGCAACAAGCAACGACGCCAATCTGTTCATGGTCTCCCATAATCAGGCGATATAGATAAATACTGGGAGCAGCTTCGGTCTCAAGCGGACACTCTCGGATTAGTTTGCCAAAATTCTCCAGGGCTTTCCGATAGACCGGATCGCTATATGGATCGGTATTATCCGGCAAATCGATCTCGGGCCGCGACACATGCAAAAAACTCAAGGGATTGTTCGCGGCCAGCTCCCGCGCTTCTTTCGTGTTTACGACATCATAAGGAACACTGGCTACTCGCTCTGCCCGATCAGCAGCGGGTCGCAAGGCTTGAAAAGGACGAATAACTGCCACTAATTCCTCCCCCACGCAGTTAGAATTACCTCGGCAGAAACTCTCAACTGCGCTTAACTCCCTGAACGTTATGTAATTGCAGAAGGCTTGTCCTTAAGACTATCCGGTCGCGCACGGTCTTAGCAAGTCGGAATTTTGACCGTTGGTGGCCTGAATATTCAAGACAAATTAGAATAGGCCACATGCGGCAGATGACAATCAAGAAGAGCTGGATCGAGTGGTAGAATGTTTCGCATGTCAGGTTTGGAAGAAGCAAGGGACAGCCCTGAAGAATCGCGGCGAACTCGTCTGGAGCAAAAACTGCGCGAAGTTGATCAGCAACTCCGTCGTGAAATGCGCGCCCGAGGTTTTGATCCAGATCAGGACGATAATCTGGCCCTTACGGCCCCCCTGGCCAGGCTCTATTCCGAACGAGAACAGTTGAGGGACGAATTAGAGTCGTTAGTAGCCGGTAAGTAATGCTTGTGTCACTACCGGAGTAACCACGAACTGCTTAACCGATGATTTATTTGACGCTTCATGGAATAGTTCAGCACGATCTTTATCACGCGGGACAGATTGCGATATTGAAGAAAGCAACTGCGGAGGGCTCGAGGAATGAACGAACTAGCCAGTAGAGAATGTGTACCTTGCCGTGGTGGCGTGCCACCAATGAAAGGTGAAGAGGTCGCCAAACTTCATTCGGAACTTGATGGTTGGGAGGTGGTGAACGAACACCATCTAAGGAAGGAATATACCTTCAAGGATTTCAAAGAGACCCAAACCTTTGTGAACCGGGTGGGTGATCTCGCAGAAGCACAATGGCATCACCCGGACATTTGCTTCGGGTGGGGACGCGCCGAAGTCACAATCTGGACCCACAAGATTGATGGTCTGACCGAGAGTGATTTCATCCTGGCTGCGAAAATTGATATGCTCTGATCCTTGCATTATCACAGATCAGACTCGATGTTTTGACCTCGAGGTTAGTTAGATGTTGCGTGGTAACATAGCCTCCGTGAGCGGAGAAAATGATCAAAACCTCATCAACTTTATTGCCAGCACGGTCGAGACCATGCGCGCCCGCATAGACACGATTAGTGAGCAAATGGCGACTAAGCTTGACCTCGCAAATGTTCGTGACGCGCTTAGGGAGGAGATGGCGACGAAGATGGATCTGGCTGCGCTGAAGGTCGAAATGGCCACGAAAGGAGATCTCGCCCGTGTCGAATCCAACCTCGCCCGCGTGGAAAGCCAGATGGCCACGAAAGACGGACTTGCCCGGTTAGAAACAACCATGCACGGTGAATTCGAGCAAGTACATATTCGCATCGACTCGATCGATCGTGGGATGGGTTCGCGTATGAATCTAATCGAAACTGATCTTAGCCGTATGCGCAGCGTGCTCTACTTGCTCGTCAAGGACAAACCTGAGATGTTGCGGCTTTTGGGTCAGCCAACACCTGGTGAGGGTCGGCCACAAGGCTGACTCGAGTCGTTCATTCTCTCGTTCGTCGTTCGCGTTAATTCTTTTCAATTTCAGCTCGATAGATCGCTTCCGTCTCATCAATCATTCGCTCAACACTAAACTGCGTCGCGGCAAATTGCTGAGCTGCCACGCCTATACGAACTCTCGTGTCCTTGTTATCCAACAACTCCAGAACTGCTTCTGCCAATTTATCTACTTCTCTTACGGGTACCAGAAGTCCGGTCTCTCCTGGTCGAATTATCTCTTGAGCGCTTTCAGTTTTGGTTGCAACTACCGCCGCACTGCTCGCCATTGCTTCAGCTATGGCCAGGCCAAACGACTCCGTGTGCGATGCCGAAACAAATACGTCGAGAGCACAGTAAAGTTGGGCTAGATCCTCCAACCATCCCACCAGCCTGACGTGTTCTTGTAGCTTTAGCTCCTCAATCAAAAGCTCCAGGGATAAACGGTTCTTGTTTCCCTGGGAGTGATCAAGTCCTGCAATAAAGAAATGGACGTTCGGATGACGTCTTACTATCTTCTCCGCGGCTTGAAGGAACTCTGCTTGACCTTTGAGGGGCGTCAGTTCTCCGACCATACCAACCAGCAAACTGCCGTCGGGAAGGTTCCAGCTTTGTAGAAACTGGTCACGACTAAATTGCCGTCGTGCTTCAGCAAATCTCGTCGTATCAATTCCATTGAGAACCACGCTGATTTTTTCCGGCGGGGCAACTTTATCTGAACGAAGCTGAGAGGCCACTGCCTGGGAAACCGCAATGATTCGCGCGGCCCCTGAAAGTGTGATCCGGTGCAGCCTGTTCAAGGGGAATAAAACATGTCGCGTAATGATTAATTTCGCAGCTTTATTTTGCCGCACAGCGTAGGCTGCCAGCGGATAATCGCGGGCCATGTGGGCATGCACAATCTGAATATTATTCTTTCGCACCAGCAGAGAAAGATTGCGAGCACTAAACGCGTCCAGGGAGTTTCGTAAAGGAAGTGTAGTGACGTTTCCCCTGGCGGCTTTCTTCAACTCGCCAACTAAGGGAGACTTGGGCCTAAGCGCAAAATAAACCTCGTGTCCACGGCCGGCAAAGCCGTTCGCGAGGTCCGCGAGGTGGCGTTCGCCCCCACCGAGCGATTGAGCCGAAGTGATTTGGAGAATTTTCAACTGGAAACGTTCGCGCTGTCAGATTGGAAACGACTCTGCAAAGACCGAATGTACACAAGAACTTGCCGGCCATCCACATCAAACCCAGGAGGTAAAAGTTTTGTCATTGGCATTGTCCCTCAGTGAGTACTGGTAAATCAGCGTATTGAAGCGGGACAGAGTAGCTCGCTCCTGTTTGCTTACAGTCTGGGTCCCGTCATTATCTCAAATAAAAAGCCCTTTAATGTGCCCGGCACGGGTGTTGCGGCTAGTAACAATTCTCCCTGTCTTATTGAAACGTCAGGCTCTGAAATCGAAGGAGGAAGAATCTATGGCGAAGCCAAAATTAGTGACCGGACTTTTTAAGAATCGTGTGGCCGCAGAAGCGGCAGTTGATGCAATCTTGAAGCGTGGATATACCCGAGACGATATTAGCGTCATGATGTCAGACGCGACCCACAACAAAGAGTTTGCGCTGCAAGCGCGAACCCATGCGGCGGATGGCGCCGGGATCGGCGGTGCGCTCGGTGGTGTGGTGGGAGCTGTGCTGGCGGCGATTGTAGCGGTCGGCAGCACGATTATTCTGCCGGGCTTAAGTGTGGTTATCGCGGGACCAATAGCAGCAGCCCTGGCAGGAGCAGGCGCCGGCGCCGCGACGGGTGGAGTAATCGGAGCGCTGATCGGAGCGGGTATTCCTGAATACCGCGCAAAGGTTTACGAAGCAGGGCTGAAGGGCGGCGGCATTTTGCTTGGAGTCGAAGCCAAGTCAGATGAGGAAGTCGATAAACTTGAAGAGCTCCTGGAGGCAATCGGGGGCGAGCACGTGCGAACGGAATAACTCGGAGTCTTATTGATATTCACCAAAAAGGGCTTGCGACGAGTGATACGTCGTAAGCCCTTATTGTTGGCTGGGGTGAAACAGTAACTAAGCAGCCTCCCAACCCGGTAGCCGCATAGTGCCGGCAAATTATTTTTTAAACGCTTCGCCGATATCCTCTATGGCCTCGCCTACCTTGCGACGAGCCGTTCCGAAGCCTTCCTGAACTTTACCTCCACTTTTGTCCGCCTGGCCTTCGACTTCCAAGTCCCGGTCGTTCACGGCCCGGCCCACGGTTTCTTTTACTTTGCCCTTCGCTTGATCAAATTTTCCTTCCAACTCATCCCTGTTCGGTCTACCCATTGTAAAGCCTCCTTTCGCTCCAACGTCTCCAGATTCGTTCACCTAAGACAGTCATAGAGCAACGCGTGTTCCCTCGGGAACCGGGACGGCATTTTGACTGATTCAACCGAAATCAAAGGCTGGTCGAGATTATTTGTTTAAGACGGCTGGTCGAGGAGTTTCGTTCCTGTATGCTTCGGAGACTTTGCTGCTTGAACTTAGGACATGGGGGCAAGTTTCCCCTGAATCAGGCGGCACTGATCCCTTCGGATGATTCAGCCTCTTTCACGAATCTATGGTTCTTGTCGCACAAAGGAAGCCTGACCTCGAAGCGAGTGCCTTCGCCCGGCTCGCTCACAACCACAATCTCGCCTTTGTGACGCGTGATAATACCGTGAGAGGCAGAGAGGCCGAGCCCGCTTCCGAGTCTTCCCTTGGTAGTAAAGAAGGGTTCAAAAATTCGTGAGGCAGTCTCAGCCGGTATCCCGCAGCCTGTATCAGCGACCCAGAAACAGCCGGTATCAATTTCGGCGCGGGCCCCCATCTCCATGATGCCTCCGTCAGGCATTGCGTCTACCGCATTAAAAATTAGATTCAGTACTACTTCACGTAGCTCAGCCTGTTCGCCCATTACGTATGCTGGCGCGTGTCCTTCAACCCGCACATCAATCTTGCCCTGCTGGCGTTGCCATTTCGGCCGCGCGATATCGATGCTCGAAGTGATGAGATACCCTAACTCAACCGGGGCAAACTCACTGACTGAGTCGCGGCGCGCAAATTCAAGAATCCGCCGGAGCGTCTTGCTGCCGTCCTCCACCGCATTAGTGATTACCTCCAGGCTCTTCGATGACGTTTCATCAGTGGCGTTTCTTAACAGGAGTTGGGCGCGTCCCAGGATAACTGTCAGAGAGTTGTTGAGATTATGTGCCACGCCGGCAGCCAATTCTCCCACCGCACGCAATTTGTCCGACTGGGCCATAAGCTCGTGCTCGCGTTTTCGTTCCGTGATGTCGCGGAGGAAAACGAGCACGCCATCGATTTCTCCGTCCTTCCATAAGGGAGAGGTATGCGCTTCCGCATAGCGAATGGAGCCGTCGGCACGGACCAGGCGAACCTCATATTCAGTGTCATCGCCGGCTAGCGTGCGGCGCAAATTCTCAGCCGCAAGCACGCGGGAATCTTCGGAAACGATATCAAGAAAACTCACGGTCCCGGACATCACAATCCTGTAAGCTTGAGCGCGCTCGTTCATCCAGGTAATAAGACCCTGGGCGTCAAGCGCGTAAATCTCATCTGGAGTTCGATCGGCAATGCTCGCAATGAATGATTTGTGCGCGATGGCTTCAGCTTCGGCGCTTCGAAGATCAGAAATGTCTCGGGCTATTACCAGAGCTCCTGATTCCATATCATCGTCGCCGAATTTGAGGGGCTCGACGATGATCGATATGGACTTAACGGCGTCTGCTCCAGCCTGGATCTCGACTTCAATCCTCTCATTGGCCTGCATCGCACGATCTACAACGCAGCCCACGCCGCCTTCAACATGCCAGAACATTTCGCAGCATGGGCTGCCTTCAAGCAGGCTACCATCTACTAACTGTGTGGCCGCGGCATTAGCTACTATCAACCGCCGATCGCCTGAGAACAGGAAAGCAGCGTCCGGCCATAAATCAAATGCTTTGATGGACATTCGATCCTGCGGCCACTGACTCGGTGAAGAAGTGTCTGCAGTCGGATTTGGGAGCAAATTATTCATATGACGCTTTACGAAACTAAGGGCGGGACTCGCAAAAATAAAACCGGTGGGCTTCCCGGCGGGCGTTGCCATAGTAGCAAATTCGCCGATGGACGGTACAGAACATTGTGGACTTTCAAACAATTCGGGCGTGCCCCTTGTTGGGAACACGCCCGAGTTGATCGGATATTCCAGCGTTAACTAGAACTGCAGTCGAGCGCCCAGCTGCATCTGAAATACCTGACTACCGGGATTGACGTTGGCAAACTCGATAGCACCTGTTGTTGGATTACGAGTTTGCAGGAAGAACGGGTTATTTGGCCCGCCTGAGAGCCCACAAAGTTGACTTGGAGTTGTACAGAACTGCCCAGCGTTACCAAATGAGGTGGCGCTTGACGGCGCTGCTGAACTGCCGACTAGAAGATTGGGCCGATTGAAGAGATTGAAGAATTCCGTTGAAAGAATCAATCGTCGAGTTTCGCCGAACTTGAAGCTCTTTTGTACTCGCGCATCTACGTCGTAAATCCCCCGATTAGTGTAGAAGTTCCGAGGATACGGCACGCCCGGCGCCAGCAGCGGTCGGTCGTTATTAATCGTGTCGCCGTTCAGATCCGCAGCCACGGTGGGATTAAACGGAGCCCCGGAACGCAATCGAATCGCGCTGGAAACTTCGAAGTCATAAGGAAGGAAAACAATCGGGTTTGCCATGAACTGACTTTCGCGATTGAGTCTGCTAGCGAAGTACTCGCTTCTGAGATCATACGGATTCTCGTATCCGACACCTTCCTGACGTTCGTTATCCTCGTCTGTCAGCAGTCGGGAATAGGTGTAATAGGCATTGAGTTGGATCCGCTTTCGCACCAGGCGAGCGCGAAACGTCAAGGCACGATATAGTGACTTACCCGTGGATTCGTGCACTGCCACAGCGCCCAGAGCAAGGAACCCTTGGGCTTGAGTCGGCCGCTGCCGGGTCATGTTAAAACCAGTGGTGCTAATTGCCAGGCCTGTGGTGGGGTTGATAAATCCTGCAGGGGTACCGATTGCGATGTATGTCCGACCAGTAGCGAGTATCTGGTCAACAATGCCGCCGGGCGCCGACATCGAAGCAAAATTCGCGGCAGTATTATTGGCCTGCAAAAATGCGACGTATTGGGCTCCGGTAAGCGGTCCTGGTATGTTCAGGTCGCGAAACCTGCCGATGCGGTGTGTTGAGACATTTGCGTAATCAATGCCAACCACCAATCCATGGGCTACCTCCCGCTCAACTCCGATTCCAAACTGAACCGAACGGGGGTTCTTGTAATCCTCGGCCTGGGCGATCACTTGAGCTCCCACAAACGGACTCGGGCTTAAGCCAAGTGCACCGGCAATATCAGCTATGTTCTGATTTGAAAGAGTTGGCAGATTACTCAGCTGCGAGGTGTTGAGATTGATGCCAATAATCGCAAACTGGCGGTAGAGCGTATTTGGCGTACAGCGGAGTCTCGCGTCGGTACCCGCTGCAGCTAACGGGTTGCAGCCGGTAATGGTTTTGTATTGCGATCCTGCTGCGGAGTTTAGAAATGTATCAAAGGTGGACTGGGTAAATCCCCCGAAAGGCAGCCGGGTGCTCACGTCAGCGGGCGGTTGTCGAAAAGTTTGGGTAGCAGGCGCAAGCCAAATAAGCGGGGTGCGAGCGTAGTAGATTCCGCTAAATCCCCGAATAACCGTCTTTCCCTGTCCGTCCGGATCATACGCAAATCCAAATCGTGGGCCCCATTGCCACCCACTATCCGCAATCTGAGTCGGATCAAGCCCCTTCCCGCGGATCGGGAAAACTGTATTCTTTACAATGTTGACTATCTGGGTGTTGCTGGTATCAGGAGTGGGGTTCAATTGTTCCTCTGCCCGAAACCCGTAGTTAATGGTGAGCTTCGGCGTAATGCGCCAGGAGTCCTGGCCAAAGAAGGCGAGCTCGTGAACGGGAAACCCTGCTGCTAAGTTCCCTATCTGCTTCTGGTAAAAAACGCTGGTACTGGTACTGTCGAAGCGGCCCAAATAAGTATTAGATTGTGCTGTGGGAACAGACAAGTTCTGAAGACTGGTTTGCATCGTACAACCTGCCGCATTTGGGCAGGCGGCGCCAAGGCTGGCGTTGTACTGCCCAAACTGGTTGAAACCGAAGGTCTGGGCGGCAAATATCCGACTATACTCCCCGCCGAATTTGAAATTGTGGTTGCCTTTTATGTAAGTCAAGGCGTCAGCTATCTGATACCGGTTATCGTACTCAGAGTTTGGCAGAAAGGATGACGTATCACTTCCGCCAGCGCCGAAGGTAGCGAAGCTGGTGAGGATTTGCGGTAGTGTGGAATTCGACAGGCGCGGCCGATCCTCTCGTGCAGCCTGGAAACGCATTTCATTTACCACATTCGAAGTGAAACTGCTTACAAGTTGGGCCACGAGGATCTTTGTCCGGTCCTGTTCAGTTCCATTCGTCGATAACGCTTGCCTGGTCGTGGGATCTACCGAGGTTTCGCCCCTGGAAGCAGCGTTCAAAGCGTTGTTCCTGCTCATGCTACCGCGGATATTGAAGCGGTGACTGTTACTGATGTTCCAATCAATGCGCGCCAAAGCTGCCCAGGCATCGTTTGTTTGCTTATAACTTTTTTGCTCTGACTGATAGAAACTCAAAACATCCTGTTGAGGCTGAGTCAAAGTGATGAAGCTGGGAGGAAAACCGGTGGGGAACAAGAATACGATTTGACGGTCAGCCCTAAAGCGCTGCTGCTCATACGAGCCGAAATAGAATAGCTTGTCTTTCTTGATCGGTCCGCCAATGGAGCCGCCGAATTGTTGCTGGGTCGGTGCCAGGGTGGGGATAATCCCAAGGGCTCTTAACTTTTGGTCCACCAGCGCTTGAGTGAATTCGTTGCCGCGCGCAAGCTTGTTCGGACGAAGCAGGTAAAAAGCAGAACCTCGAATACCGTTGTCGCCGGATTTTGTTACGGCGTTCACAATCCCTCCAGTGGATCTCCCAAACTCGGCTGAGTAACCGGAAGCGACGACCTGGAACTCCTTGATCGACTCTTGCGGAATTGTAAATGCGAGGTTTGAACGTTCGCCACCGCGAATGCCACCAAAAAAAGGTTGGTTGTAATCCATTCCATCGACATTTACGTTTCCATTAATCCCCTTTTGCCCGGAAAGCGAGATTTGACCGCGCGACGGATCGACTTGCGCCGTCGGGGTGAGCGTCACGAAATCCTGAAAACGACGTCCATTGATCGGCAGGGTGTTAATTGCCGTCTCGTTGATAACAGCATCAGATTCATTCCGGGTTACCTGAATCGCTTCTGCTGTAACCAGGACCGTCGCCTGAACCCCGCTGGCGCCCACGGTTAGTTTAATGTCAGCGGTCCGTCCCACGGTTACCGTAACGTCGTCCACCGTAGCTGGTGCAAACCCAGTCGCTTCAGCAACGACCGTGTAGCTGCCTGGCGGAAGCAACACAATTGTGAATAGACCATCCTCGCTGGCAGCGGCAGTGCGTTCGAGTCCAGTTCCTTTATTAGTGACCTTAACGGTTGCATTAGGCACAGCGGCGCCATTTGTGTCAGCAACCTGACCGGCAATTTGGCCACTTCCAGCCTGTGATTGGGCCAGGCCGGTTGCAGTCAAAGCCAGAACAAGCAGGATTAGAGAAAAGATCTTTACGGATTTCGACATGACTGGGCACTCCTTAGACATGAGATAAATTGAAAGAGCCTGTACGACAGAATTGGGCACAGGTTGGATCTTGAAAATCGAAGCCGGTTAAATTATGACTAACAGAAAGGAACAGCGATCGATATTTCCGTTATTAAGCGCGACTTCTATCACGCCTTCGTGAGTGATCGCAAGTTAATAAGAAGCTAAATATCTTCAGCGACCGAAATCGCGAATCGGGCGAAAACACTTACCTTCGAAGGCAGTGGAAAAGGAACGCTTACGTGCCTGGTTTTTCGGCTGAAGGAGTCGCCGCGGTACAACGTGGTTACGCGTAAATCATTTCTGCTGCTCGCTGAAAAAGCTCGGGCGTGTCCTTGAGATCCACGGACACGCCCGATTGGTTGAAAGTACGGTTGTTTACTTCGCTTTAGAACTCAAAGCGAACGGCTAATTGAACCTGTCGTTCGCGGAAGAAAAAGCCGTTGGACAGGTCGCTCGCTGTACCGAACGTTGGATCGAAAGTCGCATTGACGCTCGAACCGGAGACCGAAACCACATACATTCGATTATTGATTCCGGTAACCTGTGTACGGTTGAAAATGTTAAAGCCTTCAGCCAGCAATTCGATCTTCGCATTCTCCTTTATTGTAAAACGGCGCGAGACGCGCAGATCGACATACTTGACCGGTGGCGCATGGAAAGCGTTGTTTGGCAACAACCCGAAACGGAGCGAACCGTTCGTACCGTTAATGCCTCCAGCCGGGCTGGCACCGAAGACCGCGGAAGGACTAAAGCTGTTCGTGACCGGAGTGTACCGGAATCCTGAAAACATATTGACAATTGGTGCAATCGTCCATCCATTCAAGATCGCCCGTCCGACCTTATCGTCGAGTTTGAAGTTCGTATTGTAGACCACACTGGCGACGAATTTATGCCGGCGGTCGTAAGGAGACAAACCATTATCGCCAATCGAATCGAAGGGATCGAAAAGGGCAGAAAAGCCAGGGGTGAAGGTTGCCGAACTCTGCGATCCGCCGTTGTCCTGCGCTCTGGACAGCGTGTAACTGGTCTGAAACTGCAAACCGTTGGTCAGACGACGGTTCGCTTGCAAAACCAAAGCGTGGTATTTCGTAGAGACGCTATCGCGAATCTCCAGGATATTGCCAAAGCTGGTGTTTGGTCTCGCACCCAGGTAGTAAGGGTATCTCCAAGCCTGACCTGCCAGAGGGCCATCCAGGATATTTATGGTTGCCAGAGTCGACACCCGACTCAGATTGGTGTCAACAAAGGTAGTGAGATGGTTTCCAAAGCTGAAGAGGTAGGATGCGGATACTACCGTATTGCGTCCCACTTCGCGCTCAATGATCAGATCACCCTGATGAATGAGCGGATTCTGAAAACCGTCTCTAAAGTAATTAACTCCAGCCGTCCCGGCAGGCGCACTGCTCAAAATGTTGGGGAAGATGGGAGCGGTTGGATTTCCCGCTGGGTCATTAGCATTGGCTGCTCCGCAAAGCGCCGCACTGCAATTGGCCGGTACGGAGCTGACTGCCTGACCAGTTGTCAGACCGGTATTGATGAGCGAGTTAATTATGATCGTGCCATTTATTCGCCCGTAGTAAATTCCGTAGCCACCACGCAAACTCGTCTTACCGTCACCATTCACGTCGAGTGCGAAACCAATGCGTGGACCAAAGTTGTTCTTGTCGCTCGGCTTGTTCGCCGTTTGCGGCAAGGCAGGATTAACCAGGAACGGCGTCGGAAACTGCTCGTAATCCCAGCGGACACCGAGGTTGAGCGTTAGCCGCGGTGTAACGCGCCAGTCGTCCTGAGCAAAGAACGCCCAGTCGGTAGTCTTCAGCTGAAAGCGAGGTTGACCGAAACCTTGAGCATAGTTGCTCGTGTAACATTTGCCCGCGATGCGAGTGTTCGCCGCCGGCGACGCGAGGGTCGCACACTGGCGGCCTGCCGCTCGCAGTGATCCACCCGTAGTGAAATTTACATAATCAACGATAAAGTCGTTGATGTTGCTATAAGTGTAAGAGCCCCCGCCGGTGAAAAGATTATCGTCTATGTCTCTGACACGATTGATGTCAGTGCCAAACTTGAAGGCGTGGTTCCCGGATGAATAGCTAAGCGAGTCGGCGAATTGGAAACGTCTCTCATCAGGCAGGGCCTTTCGATCCAGGGACGTTGCTTTGCCGATCGTAACGCCATTCGTGAGAGTTATCTGGGGCGAAAATCCGTTGGCGGTAGTTGGCTGGCCGGCCAGCGGTGTTTGCGCAAATTGAGCATTGAGCTCATCAGCCCATTGGAAGCGAAACTCGTTAACCAGTCTGCTAGACAAGGTTGAAGAGAGACGCAGATTGAGTGAATCTGTCTCGACAAAGTCATCACCGAAACCAGCCCGGTCGCGGGTCACCGTTGCTCCGGTCTGAACGCCCGCCGGTGACTTCCAGCGCAATCGGTTATAGGTTGCGGTAAATGTGTGATTGTCGTTTAGCCGCCAATCTATTTTCGGCAGAAAAAGCCTTTGATCTCCACGCCGCGGCACCAAGCCCGTTTGGTCGTTCAAAAAAGTCAACGCTCCATCAATCTGAGCGGTCGTCAAGCCTCTAGCGGCGAGGGTAGTGCGGTTGACCGTACCCAGGTAGCCGGGAGTACTGAACACAGACACTCCGGGAAACCTACGTTTTTGTTCATCGTAGCTGAAGAAGAAGAAGGCCTTATCTTTTACTATTGGACCACCAATAGTTCCGCCAAATTGATAGCGTACATCTTCAGGCTTGAGTGCGACCCTGGTGGCGACTCCGTCAACTAACCGACTTATGAAAGTGTTCGGGTTGCGCGCGCCCCATTTGTTATTGCGGTCGTACAGAAAAGCCGAGCCATGAAACTCGTTGGTACCAGACTTGGTGATGGCGTTGATAACTCCGCCTGCGGAACGTCCGTACTCGGCCGAGAAGTTTGAGGTGTTAACTTGAAACTCGCGAATCGCGCCCTGACTGATCGAATACGCGCTGCGAGTGCGGCCTCTCTCTTCCGAGAAAAAGGCTTGATTGTTGTCGCCACCGTCAACGGTGCTGTTGTTGAGCAGCCCCGAGATACCGCGAAAACTTATCAGGCCGAAGTTTCCGTCAGGAGTGGCTCCAGGAGTCAAAATTGCGAAGTTCGACCAGCGCCGGCCATTAACCGGAAGTTCATTGATGGAGGTCTGGTTAAGGTTACTGGAGAAGTCTTGCTGCGAAGTGTTGATTACCGGTGCTTCCGAGGTGACTTCCACTGTGCCGCCGGAAAGAGGGCCAATCGAGAGAGCCGCTTTGAGAGTTGTCTCGCGTCCCACTTCGACCACGACCTTGTCCTGACTGAAGGGACTGAACCCGCTCCCGTTAATGGTAACGGCATAGATGCCCGGCTGCAGGTTGGAGACCTTGAACCGACCTTGATCGTCACTGGTCGTCGTGTCTTCTTTATTCGTTTCGGTGTTACGCACCGTCACGCTTGCGTTGGGAACAACTTCATCATTCGGGTTGGTCACCAGGCCGCCAATCGCGCCCGTCACGGTCGATTGCCCGAAGACGATCGCGCTAATCCCGAGAATCAGAGAGAGAACAAAAGAGAGCTTTACAAATTTCGACATCAGGGGAACTCCTTAAGCGTCAGCTAACGGTTGAAAGATCTGTGCGACCGGTTGGGCACAGGTTGCGAATCTTGAATATCGAGGGCGAATTGAAATTTAGACAAAACAAGAAGGAAAAACGTAAGCGTTATCAATCTTCCTTAAACGCGATTTCTACCATGCCCGCCGTGCGTTGCGCAAGCTTGATAAGACTTAATAAATTTGCGGCAGGTGATTGTTCCCAGCTCTGAATCCAGGAACCTAAAATGACATGTCCGCATCGGATTATCGTTCGCAAGACGTATGCCGAATGAACCTCTAACGTCGGTGTTGAAATTCAGCCCTAAATTTCAGTATTTAGTCATTGACGGGAGCAACCGTCTAGTGATCTTGGCCGAGAATTTGGATCAAAATCGGAAAATCAGGAAATACCGTCAGCGGGAAAGCGCAGTCATCTTGCCCCCCACGAGCGCGAACCCGCGAACCAAGCGCTCAAAAAAACTTTACTCATCAGTACGACGATAGCTCAAAACTTCAGCAGGCAGGATTCCTATGCTCCGTGCTAGAGTCGTTCTACGATCATTGCAATCCCTTGTCCGCCTCCGATGCACGCCGTGGCAAGTCCATATCGGCCAGCTCTTCGATGTAACTCATTAAGCACGGTTAGAACCAGACGAGTTCCCGTTGCTCCGAGCGGGTGTCCGAGTGCGATTGCTCCGCCGTTTACATTTGTGCGAGTTCGATCTAGTCCCAACTCTTTCTCAACGGCGAGGTACTGTGCAGCAAACGCTTCATTCACTTCAATGACGTCTATGTCGGAAAGCTTAAGGCCGGCTTTCTCCAGGGCTTTGCGCGTCGCCGGGACGGGACCGATTCCCATTATCTCGGGTTCGACTCCGGCATATGCCCAACTGGCTATTCGACCGATGGGCTTGACGTCACGGCTCTTGAGATACTCTTCTCCACATATGATCAAAGCCGCCGCCCCATCAACGATTCCCGACGCGTTGCCCGCAGTAACGAAACCATCCTTAGCGAAGGCAGGTCTTAACTTCGCCAGGTCTTCCAACGTTGTTTCTGGTCGCATGTGATCGTCGGCGTCGAAGACCATCGTTGATTTGCGCGACTTCACTTCAACAGGAACAATTTCCTCCGCAAAGTAACCTGCATTGTGGGCGCGCTTCGCTTCCTGTTGCGAGCGCAAGGCATACTGGTCCTGTTCTTCGCGGGAAATTTCAAACTTGCGCGCCAGGTTCTCCGCAGTGCCGGCCATAGGGGTATTGCAATAGGTGTCGAGCAAAGCGACCATCAAGCTGTCCTCTAATTTTCCGCCACCTAAGGTGAATCCCGAGCGCGCACCCCTGATGACGTGCGGGGCCTGGGACATCGATTCCATTCCCCCTACTAACGCCGTTTGGGCCTCACCCAGTTGAATCATCTGAGCGCCTGAGATGATTGATTGAATTCCGCTGCCGCACAATCGATTAACGGTGAGCGCTGGACGATCGAAAGGCACCCCGGCTTTCAGGGCAACGTGTCTTGCGCCGTAAATAGCATCACCGGAAGTTTGGAGCGCATTGCCGATCACCGTGTGATCGATATCCGCCGGAGAAACTCCCGTTGCCTCCAAAGCCCCTTGAGCCGCAATTGCCCCAAGATCAATTGCTGATATGTCCCTCAACGCTCCCACATACTCGCCCATCGGCGTGCGCTTGCCACCTAAGATAAAGACATCCTGAGACATTGTTGCAGTAACCTTTCACTCGAAGAAAAATATGTGTGTAATAGAATCGAAAAGAGTAACAGCGAGTTTCAGGACAGTCAATTTGGTCAATGTTTCGTACAACTTCCAGGCTCGAACTGGAATCTCATTACTTCCGGAGTCAAGGCTACCCTTTCGGCACTTGCTGTTTGGTTGATGCTCCGGGAAAAACTCAGTAAGTACTCAAGTCAGTTTTTTTCCCCTGGTTCTTCCTCGGGTTCCCAATCACATTTACACAAAGGAATTATGCTCGTGACTTTAAATAAGAATCCTCGCGTTCACACGTACCTATCCTTTCTGGTAATCGCGCTATGCATTATGTCTTTTGGCGCGTTTCAGTCAGCGTCGGCGCAAAAGTTTGATTCCATTGAACGACAGCGCACGATGGACATGTTGAAGACGGTCAAAGCCTCGCTAAAAGACAACTACTACGATCCGAACTTCCACGGCATGGATGTCGATGCTCGCTTCAAAATGGCAGAGGAGAAGCTCAAGCAAGCCAGCTCGGTTGGCCAGGCCTTCGGGATAATCGCGCAGGTATTGCTCGACCTGAACGATTCACACACAAAGTTCTATCCTCCCTCCCGGCCTGAGACGGTTGAGTACGGTTGGGAAATGCAAATGATCGGTGATGCGTGCTACATCGTCGCGGTCAAACCCGGCAGCGATGCCGAGAAGCAGGGACTAAAACCGGGCGACCGCGTGCTTGCGCTAGAGGGTTTCAAACCGACGCGCAAAGAGATGTGGAAAATGAATTACTATTACCGCGTGCTCAGCCCGCGCCCGGGACTGCAGCTAACCGTACAGACCGCCGCGGCTGAGCCACGTCAGTTGAACCTGAAAGCCAAGGTCACCAGCGGCGATCGGATCGTGGACACCTCAAACGCGCTCACTATTCAAGCTGCGCTACGCGAAATAGAAGATAGCAGTCGTGAGGATCGTGACCGCTACTATGAAAACATTGACGGCGTCTTCGTCTGGAAGATGCGCGGTTTCTACCTCGCGGACGATCAGGTGGATGAGATGATGAGCAAGGTGAAAAGACGCCAGTCGCTCGTGCTCGATCTGCGGAACAATGGCGGCGGCGCGGAGACCACGCTGTTGCGTCTGCTCAGCCACTTTTTTGACAAGGATATAAAAATGGCCGACGTCAAAACCCGCAAAAGTGTGAAGCCGATAATCGCCAAGACGCAGGGACAACCTTTCACCGGCAAGGTTGTTGTGTTGCTCGACAGCGACTCCGGTTCAGCCGCGGAGGTTTTCGCGCGCGTATTGCAACTTGAGAAACGGGCCATCGTGATCGGCGATCGTTCGGCCGGAGCAGTCATGCGCTCACTCTCCCACGGACTTAACATGGGAGCGGACTACCTGGTCTTTTACGGTGTCAGCATCACAAACGCGGATGTTTTGATGACGGATGGACAGAGTCTGGAACACGTCGGTGTGGTGCCAGATGAGCTTTTATTACCGACCGGCGAGCAGTTGGCAGCAAAACAGGATGCTGTGCTTGCTCGCGCATTATACCTTGCCGGGGCCAGGATGGACGCTACCAAAGCCGGCGCGCTTTTCCCGGTCGAGTGGAAGAAATAGTGATACGCATTACTGAGGCTCGTCCAGCATCGCCGTCTCCTTCGAAGGAGTCCGGCGCCGCGGGACGAGCTCTTTATTTTTCGATCACTTTAGTCTGTAAACCGGTGCTCAGCGCGATAGCGGTGTAGTAGCTCTTCCAGGAACCCTTCGTAAGTAAAAGTTGCCAGGTCGTAGGTTGGACGAAGCTTGTACATGAGTGGTAACGAAACTCTCCAGGCCATCCACTGCCTCGCCATGTCTGCCAGATCCCAACGTCGCCGCAAGAAAGTCTCGACCACTTCAATTTCAGACTCGGTCAAGCTCGTTAGTGAGGCCGTGAATTCAACCGGCTTAAATGAACGGCGCAATGCCGGATCACTCACCGGCGAAGCGAAAACCTGCGCAAAAGCTGGGGCTTCAGCCTCGCGCTCGCGCACGACCACGGTTCCCGCGACCATGTCGCCGATGCGCTGGTCTGACAAACTAATAAAAACCGAAATCAGACCAATTGAATAAAACGGCGCGGGCATCATGTCGAAGGTTCGCAGCAGATTCCTTACCGCCGCTTCCCAGAATGTAACCGGGCGTCCGTCTTCACGAATCACACGTAGTTTCAGTAGACGTTTGCCGGGCGTCTGCCCGTTCCAGATCCACTCAAAAAAAGCGAAGTACCCTGAAACGATCAGAAACACGATCACGATCAAAACGGCCTTGACCCATTTGGGCGCGTTGGAAAGTTGCTCACCCAAGCTCGAATAATTCGCGATCACTGTGAACGCGATCACCATTAAGACGATGGCCAGCACCTGGAAAGTATGATCAATAGCGCAGGCGAGAAAGCGGTTACCAATCGAAGCGAGGGCGAAATGAAGCGGCACGCGCTCCGGCGTTTCGATGATCAGAATGTCTTCAGTGGCCAGGGTAGCTGACATCACTTAAGCTCCGAACTGTACAACCACTCAATTATCTCTCACTGCTGCTCAGGAAGAATAAGACAATCCACGAAAGCACACGAACTAAGGTTTTTTAGTGCCGTTTCGTGTGATCTCGTGGGTCGTTCTTAGTTTTTCAGCAGCCTCCTTATGGATGGACGCTGCGCAACCGATAGAAGCGCCGCTTCCCGATTTTGATCAGGATTGGCTCTTCTGTTATGTCAACTTCAAAGTCCGTTTGGGTTTGGCGTTCTCCATTGATCTGAACTCCGCCTTGCTCTATCAGTCGGCGCGCCTCAGATTTTGAAGGTGTCAGATTGTTTTTATTAAGCAGATCGACCAGCTTCCATTTACCGGGTTGTTCGTATAGCTCCTCGATTTCCTCGGGCACTTCCTTAAGCCGGAACCTGCTGACAAACTCTGCTTCAGCGCGAGTCGCGTCTTCTTTCGAGTGGAAATCCGCGATAATCGTCCTGGCGAGTTCGGCCTTAACGTCTCGCGGATTACGTTCGCCATTCTGCGCAGACCTACGAAGCGCCTCGATCTGGCCTGGAGTCAGGTCAGTAAGCAGTTCGTAATAGCGCCACATCAAGTCGTCTGAGATCGACATCACCTTTCCAAAAATTTCTGAGGGTGCTTCGTTGATGCCGATGTAATTGCCAAGTGACTTCGACATCTTCTGCACGCCATCCGTTCCCTCCAGTAGAGGCATGATGACAGCGACTTGCGCCTCCTGTTTGTATTCGCGTTGCAGGTTGCGTCCCATCAACAGGTTGAATTTTTGGTCAGTGCCGCCCAGCTCCACATCAGCTGCGAGTGCCACGGAGTCGTACGCCTGGGTCAACGGATAAAGCAGCTCGTGCAAAGCGATTGGCTTTTCTTCCGTAAGTCGCTTGGCAAAGTCGTCGCGCTCGAGGATTTGTTTGACCGTGACATGTGAAGCAAGCCGAATGAAGCCGTCAGAGCCGAGTTTGTCCATCCACTCGGAATTGAATCGTATTTCTGTCTTGGCAGGATCGAGCAGTTTGAAGATTTGCGCCTTGTAGGTTTCGGCGTTGGCAGCAATCTCCTCACGTGTGAGTTGAGGGCGCGTTGCGCTCTTGCCCGATGGGTCACCAATTAATCCTGTGAAATCGCCGATCAAAAAAATTACGGTGTGCCCAAGTTCCTGAAAAGCGCGCAGCTTGCGAATAACTACAGTATGACCGAGATGAATGTCAGGCGCGGTAGGGTCGGCTCCAAGCTTTACGCGCAGCGGTTTGCCTGTTTGCGCTGCCCGTTCCAGCTTCGCGCGCAGTTCGTCCTCTGGAATAATCTCAGTAGTTCCCTTGCGCAGGTAATCCAGTTGTTCATTAATCGTCATAACATTCCACTGCCGCAGAGCAGCGCGTTGACACCGTACTATGCGGAACTCTTCGCAAAAGGATCTAATTCGATAATCCGCTCCGGGCCACCACGCGCCGGCCAACTATCTCATAATTTCCGCCTACAATCAGCGCCAACGCCTCAGCATAAAGCCTGTGCTCCTGTTCGAGTATGCGCACAGAAAGCGTTTCTTCCGTGTCTTCGTCAAGCACCGGCACGATTCTTTGAGCGATGATTGGTCCACCGTCGAGCGTTTCGTCAACAAAGTGCACCGTGCAACCGGTCCATTTGACTCCGTGTTCAAGTACCTGTTTGTGGGCGGCGAGTCCGGGAAATGCCGGCAGGAGACTGGGGTGAATATTCAGGATGCGATGACGGTAAGCCTCAATGAAATAGCCGGACAGCAAACGCATGTAACCTGCGAGACAAACAATATCGACTTTGTGTTCACGCAGCGCCGCGACAGTTTCACGATCGTGTTCTTCGCGCGAACGGCCCCGGCGTTCTATGACCAGAGTCTTCAAGCCTTGCTCCTCCGCTCGCACAAGACCCGAAGCGTTCGCATGATCGCTGACAACCAGGGCTATCTGCGTGTTAGGAATACGGCCGTCGCGCACCGCCTCTGCCAGGGCCAGCATATTTGAACCCCGGCCCGAAATCAGGATACCTAGACAAGAAGGTTGCTCAGCCATCTCACTGCGATAGTGCCGGCGTCCAAATTAAGGTCATCAGGATTGATGTGAAGCTGTTGTAAAACTCGATCGAGTGTTGATTTCCACTCGCGATGATTCGGCGGCGAACTTTGCGGACAAGTGGCAAATCTTCTGGCTTGAGAACCGCAATTACATCTCGTTCACCGTCTGAAACTTTTGAAACGAGATCGCCAAAAGCGCTCGAGTCGCCCTCCAGGAGCTGGTCAAAGGCTTTCACAAATTCTTGCCGAGTAGTCTTGGGTTTTGACCGAGGTTGCAGCAACTGAGGACGGCTCAGCAATGCGCTCAAACTTTTCTGCGCCTTCCCGGAAAACTCACGAGCTTTGATCTGCTTTAAGGCTTGAAGAGACTCAGGCGTAGCCTGACTCATCAACGTCCACAGCGCAATCTCACGTCCTGGATGGCTTTCTTCTGAAACGATCTTCAGTAATGCCGGTGTTGCCTGAGCTTCGTCCATGCTCCCAAAAAGGAACAATGCTCCGTTATCGACAGTGACTTTGTAAGCACCGTGCTCAGGTAAATAGTAAAACGCGTTTGGATAACGCAGCCATTTGTCGGCGGCGTATGAAACGTCGAAGCCTTCGGCGCCTAATAAGGCCAGTCGCCCAACCCAAAGCCTCAGATCTACATCACCCAGATCGGCGAGAGCGTAGGAGTGAATCAAACTCAATTTTGATTCGCGGGAAGGATCCAGACTTAAGAGTAAGTTACTCCCATCGAAAAGAAAAAACCGGTCGGGGTCATGATCGGCAAGGGCAATTCGCAAACATGGCAACAGTTTGGGGCGGTCCACTTTCACGGATTCCCAAACACGGTCCATCGCGTTTGACTTTGCGGTCCGCTCGGCTTCATTCAATCGCGCTGGTTTGAAGTTATATGTCTCCTTGATAAGTCTCTGAAACTCGGAGCACTGATCGGTTTGACCTTTCGTAGAAACAGTCATAATCAAGGCGGTCAATAAGGCCAAACCAGCTGCACATAGGGGCCCACGCCTTCGACACCTGTTCATCTGATTGTTACCTCTCGATTACCGGAAACGACTCGACCAATTTCGTAAGCAGCGTAGTATTCCTTCATATGCGCTTTCACAATGCGCGCACTTTCACTCTCAATCACCACCACCATGCCAATACCCATATTGAATGTGCGATACATTTCAGCTTCCGAAACGTTTCCGATCTGCTGCATCAGGGTGAACACCGGCAACACCGGCCAACTGCCTTTATCGATCTCCACCGCGGCCCCATCAGGCAGAATCCGCGGAATGTTATCGCTCAATCCACCTCCGGTGATATGCGCAAGTCCCTTTATGATTCCTGAATTGAGTAGACCCTCAAGCGGCTTGAGATAACTCAAGTGTGGTTGCAAAAGCGACTCCCCAACAGTCATTCCCAGCTCATCGAGTCGCGTGTCAACGTTGTAGCCGGCAACTTCGAAGAAGAGTTTGCGCGCGAGCGAGTAGCCATTGGTATGCAGTCCTACCGAAGGTATGCCTAAAAGGACATCGCCGGGAGCAATACTTTTGCCATCTATGGTCTTTTCGCGATCCAGAATTCCGACAATGAACCCGGCAACATCGTATTCGCCCGCGGAATAGAAATCCGGCATCTCGGCAGTCTCGCCGCCAAGCAAAACGCAGCCGTTTTCACGACAACCGTTGGCGATCCCTTCAACAATTCCAGCGACAACATCCGGCAGGAGTTTCCCGGTGGCGATGTAATCAAGAAAGAAGAGCGGCCGCGCGCCCTGGACCAGAATGTCGTTTACGCAATGATTGACCAGATCGCGTCCGATGGTGTTGTGAACACCGGTAAGGAAGGCAATCTTCAGTTTCGTGCCCACGCCATCCGCGGAAGCCACCAGCACCGGGTGCTGCAGATTCGGGAAAGCTCCGTCAAACATTCCGCCGAAGCTTCCGATTTCGGAAAGCGTTCGCTGATTGAAGGTCTGGCGCGCGAGCTCTTTGATTTTGTCAGTCGCGCGGGTAGCGGCGTCAATGTCAACTCCCGCGTCGCTGTAAGTAATGGGCTTGGTCATTGGTTGGTAAATGGTAAATGGTGAATAGTAAATGGTGGAAAACGGGCTTGTTGGATCCATTTACCATTTACTATTCACTATTTACCGGCTTTCGTCTTGGGTGGTGGTCCAAAGTCACCATACGCGATGAAGCCGGAGCGCGTCGAGTCGTCTTTTTGGGCCATGCGCCCGACCCAAATATCGCTCTTGGTTTCTTTCGCAGTCTTAATCACGTAATCGTTTTTACCTTTGGTTGTGATCGTGATCTCGCCCTGCAAATCCGTTCGATAAAGCTTCACATCAGTAGCCCGCAGCCGGTCCAGCACAACTTGTGATGGATGGCCATAACGATTCCAGTCGCCACACGAAATGATCGCGACCTCAGGTTTCACCCGGGTGATGAAATCCTGCGTGGTAGCATACTTCGATCCATGGTGGGCAACCTTTAGAATCTTCACCTTGAGATTCAGATCCTTGGTCAGCATTCGATGCTCAGTCTGCTCTTCGGCATCCCCGGGCAGCAACATCGAGAAATCACCATAGTCGAGCCGCATGACGATAGAATTCGAATTGGGTAGGTTGCCTCCGGTTTTCATCTGATCCCTGGTGAAGAGAGGCTCAATCGGGGCAAGTATGGTCAAACGCGCGCCGCCGCCAAGGTCGTACTTTGCGCCTGCCTGGGCCTTTTCAAACTTCGCGCCGCTCTGGGCAACGGCCTCCTTATACTCATCATAAAACTTAGTGATTGCTGAAGCTTTGTCAGGCTTTTTGGCAGCAGCCTTATTTTCAGCACCCTTTTTTCCTGAGGCTGCACTGGCGACGGGTTTGCTTTGACTGGCAAGTGATGCCGGGACATCGGGCCCCTCACCGTTATCAATTACATTTAAAACTTTGATGGCTTTGATAACTTCATCGGCGCCGCCGATATGATCGGGATGCGGGTGTGTGGCAACAAAATAATCGAGTTGTTGAATGTTGTACCGCTTCAACGCCTCGAGGACGGCCTTACCTTTACCGGCGTCGCCGGCATCAATCAAGACCGTCTTACCGTCGGGCGAGATGATCAGAATCGAATCACCATTGACCGGTCCAACATCCAGAACATGAACCTGAAGTTCCTTGCCAGAGGCTGCCGGAGGCTTTGTCTTCCACCATGGATAAACGTACTTCCAGCCGACGTATCCGGCTGCGACAAGTACAACTACCAGAACGGCAATCGCACATCCACACCCCCTTATCGTCGACCGCGCCACTTATTTAACTGCCTCTCAATCTATACTAAGCTCTTATCAGAACTTTAAACCCCGCCTGCTCAAAATGCTTGTCAGCGCTGAGTGCGTCAGTAATCGCGAGTTCTTTCATTACCACGAACGACACGCAATCAATGAGTCCCCACAGCTTATCTGAGTGTGATTTGTAGAGATCAAACGCTTTTCTGAAGAGAGAAGGATGAAGATGAATCACTTTCACGTCATCAGAGGTAAGAAAATGCTCAATTATTTCGACTGATGCTCGCTTGAAGTTTCGAGATAAGGCGTTGCCAATTTCCAGCAGGACTGCGTCTGTCGTTACAAGTCCTTGTCCGGTGAATCTTTCAGCGAGGTCTAACTCGAGGCTATGGTACTGATCATTCTTATTAACCAGAGCTACCACGAACGAAGTATCGACGAAAGCGTCAGCCAATGGTTTTTTCTCCGCTTAAGTACAGATCAAGATTTTCAGAGAAGTCTTCTGGTCCATCAATGGTTATCTTTCTGAGCTTCGAAAACAAAGTACCGCCATTGCTCTCGGTTTCGGTGCGACTGTAGATCTTCACAACCTCATACAACTCTTCCAGACGCTCCTCCGGAACCCTCTCGATCTCCGACTTGATAATCTCTTTTGTAATCATCACCATCACGACACTCCTGATAGCACACAGTTTCAGAATAAACCTGGTAAATGACTTTCGCTCCAACGGCGCATCGACAAGATTAGTTACGCGCGTGGCTCTGGGTGTTGTGGAATAATCACCTGACGCAAACTTCTCAAGTGCGTCCGCGGTATTCGTCAGTCTGCGATAACAGCCTCGTGGTCCCGTTCCCACATCGTCTCTGCTTCACTGGTAATGCGCGTCGGATATTTCTCGTTCCAGCACGCGACGCAGGAGGACTCGGGACTAATTCCAATGGCGTCGATCATTCCCTCGAGAGAAAGGTAACCAAGCGAGTCGGCCTCGATGAATTTACAAATCTCCTCGACCGACATTTGCGCGGCAATCAGGTCGGCCTTGTTGGGCGTGTCGATTCCGTAATAGCAGGGGCTAATCGTCGGCGGGCAACTAATGCGTAAATGAATCTCTTTCGCGCCCGCCTCACGCACCATCCTCACAATTTTTTTTGAAGTTGTGCCGCGCACAATCGAGTCGTCGATGAGCACTACCCGTTTACCATAGATCAGATGACGGACGGGATTGAGCTTGATTCGTACGCCGAATGAGCGAATAGACTGCCGAGGCTCGATGAAGGTACGGCCCACGTAGTGATTTCGCACCAGGCCAAAACGAAAACTGATTTTACTCTGCGCCGAATAACCAATCGCCGCGACGGTTCCTGAGTCGGGCACGGGCACGACCAGATCTGCGTCTGCAGGCTGTTCGATGGCCAGGCGCTTGCCCATCTTGTGACGCGACTCGTTTACCGAATGGCCGTAGATGAGCGAATCGGGGCGCGCAAAATAGACGTGCTCGAACAGGCACATTGAAGGTTTTTGCGCCTCCAGCGGATGGGATGAGCGCAAACCGTCTTGATCGATCACCAGCATCTCGCCTGGTTCGACATCTCGCACATACTGAGCATCGATCAGATCGAAGGCACAGGTTTCAGAAGCAACCACCCAGGCGTCTCCCAGTCGTCCCAGCGCCAGCGGGCGAAAGCCACGGGGGTCGCGGATGGCAATGAGCTCAGAGGGCGTTAAGAAAAGCATGGAAAAGGCGCCCTCAGTGTTGCGCAAAACCTCGGGAATCGCTTCGCGAACCGATGGAGCCCTGGAACGCGCCACGCCATGCAGAATCACTTCGGTGTCGGAGGTAGCGGAAAAAATGGCGCCCTCTTGCTCGAGTTTGCGCCGTTCTTCGCGGGCGAAGGGCAAATTGCCATTGTGACAAACGGCTATCTGTCCGTGCTGGCAGGTCACCAGAAAAGGTTGGGCCTCTCGTATAGAAACCTCTCCGGCGGTGGAGTAACGAACGTGTCCGATCGCGTTCGCGCCGGTCAAACGATCAAGGGTCGACTGATCAAATGCCTCCGCCACGTGACCCATTGCGCGCTCCTGGCGCAATTCTGCTCCGTTAGCTGAGACAATGCCACACGATTCCTGGCCGCGATGCTGCAGAGCATAAAGGCCAAGATAGGTCAGACGAGCGGCGTCCGGGTGGCCATAAATCCCAAAGACTCCACACTCGTCCCGAAATTTGTCCAGAGTTGTTTCCAAATATCCGTCCTCATCTATTCGTTTCGATTACGCTCTGAGCTTACTTCGCATTCCCAAAGCTTTCAACCTATAAAAGACTACTCGCGGATACACAAAATATCCTGCCTTGGGTATTATGAAATTTCACGATGCACTTCGCACCGCGGAAATCATGAAGTATTGCAACTGCCGGTGACGCTGGTCACAGTCTATGGCCCGAGAGAAATCAATGAAACTTCTTTGTCTATCTATTATTTTTGCTGTTGCGTTTGTCGTTTCGTTAACCACCCTGGCCAGAACCGGCGAGGCTAATAACAGCAACACCCGAGGTGCTGCCGAGTTGTACTCAAAGCACTGCGCTTCATGTCATGGTAAGGATGGCCGGGCAAAAACCCTAAAGGCTAAACTCAACCACGCGCGGGATCTGACCGATTCTGTTTGGCAGGACCGGACGAGTGATGAGCGACTGTTCAATGCAATTATGAACGGCAAGCGAAAGATGCCCGCGTTCAGCAAGAAACTGTCGGAACAGGAGATCGATGATCTGGTTAGTTACATTCGGGTGTTGAAAAAGTAGGATAGGCATTCCTGCCTGTCCTCGTTGAGTGGGGCAGCCCTGGTTGAATGGGAACAGGCAGGCATGCCTGTCCTGCGGTTCGAGACGTGAAAACTAGTAGCATCTTCGACGATCTGATTACCGTACTTCTCCGCGTTGGCCTGGTCCTCGCGCTCATCTCGGCGGGATGGCTCATTTACACCCGACTTCCGGCTTCGCTGACAGGAAACCGGCCGGGCGTCAATGGCCAAACTACATTGCAGATTGTCTTGCGCCCAGCCGCCGGTATCGAGGCACTCGATATCCCCATCGAACTCTACCCTATCGACATCGTGGCCGTACGGCAGGAATATTTTACTGAACGACGCGCCGGAAAACGTTTTGACGATTTTCTGAGCGAACGCATGAAAGGTCGTAGTCCGGTTACGGCCAGGTTAGACAAACAGGGCCAGACCTCGGTGGTTATTACACCGGGCAATTGGTGGATACACGCTTTATCGTCCGGCGAAGAGGATCTCGAATGGCGATTGCCGGTTAATGTCGCGGGACGCAAACAAACGGTTGAACTCACTACCCAGAACATTTACACCCGAACGAGAAGTTTCTGAATGGCCAGAGATCAGAAGGCAGGAAAGAATAGGACCTATATGTCCTATAGGCCCTATATCTTTCCTGCCTTCTGCTTCTCTAACCTCTGACCTCTGATCTCTGTCCTATGAAGGCTTTAAGAGTTGAGAAAAAGAAGCTGGCCGTCCGCGAAATTGACAAACCCGAACGCGGTGACGAGGCCTTAGTGCGGGTTCTGTTGTCTGGCATCTGCAATACAGATCTCGAAATTGCGCAAGGCTATGCTGGATTCAAAGGAACTATCGGTCATGAATTTGTTGGCGTCGTGGAGGAAACCTCTGAACGGTCGATGCTGGGCCAGCGAGTTGTAGGAGAGATTAACGCGGGCTGCGGAGAGTGTGAACTATGTCAAGCGGATGATCCTCGACATTGTGCCAGGCGCACAGTTCTGGGTATCGCCGGTCGCGACGGAGCTCACGCGGAGTTTCTGCGGCTTCCATTAAGGAATCTCCAGGCTGTTCCCGATAAGTTGCTTGACGAGCATGCGGTGTTTACCGAACCACTCGCTGCAGCTTGTGGAATCCTCGAATGCGTTACCATCAGAAGCACCGACCGAATAGCCGTCATTGGTGACGGAAAATTAGGATTGCTCTGCGCCCAGGTCCTGGCCCTAACCGGAGCAGCAGTTTTGTTAATCGGCAAACACGCTGAAAAATTGCGCATCGCGGAGCGGCGTGGTATCGAAACCGCCACCACGAAAACTGCAGCTAAACGAACACGTGAATTTGATGTCGTGGTTGAGGCGTCAGGCTCGCCTTCCGGATTCGCCGGCGCGCTGGAGCTGCTGCGCCCGCGAGGCGTGCTCGTCTTGAAGTCAACATTTCAGGGAAGTGGGCCGGCCGAGTTTGATCGAACCCGACTTGTTGTCGATGAGATCACTATTCTGGGCTCCCGCTGCGGCAGGTTTCAACCGGCGCTTGACTTGTTAAAGAAGGGCGCCATCGACATCGACAGCTTGATCAGCGAAGAGTATCCACTTGCCAGGGGCGTATATGCCATGGATCGGGCCAGTAAAAAGGGTGTCATGAAAGTTCTCCTTCGACCGTGAAGAGCAGAAGGCAGAAGGCAGAAGGCAAGAAAGATATAGGGCCTATAGGACATATAGGTCCTATTCTTTTCTGCCTTCTGCCTTCTGCCTTCTGCTTTCTGCCTTCTGATTTCTGCGTTCTGCCTTCTGCTTTCTGCTTTCTTTTGCCCCTGACCGGGCCTTTAGTTATACTTCAGGCCTTCCCATTCGCACCCCGATAGTCACTTCCTAATAGCGGCATCCGGGGGGCCTGGACCTTGTAGCTTTTTTCTGAAGGTGGTGTTTATGTTCGACCTTGCCAAAGACCAAACAACTATTAACGAGCGGGCAATTTTGCTTAAGTTGCGTGTCTGGATCATAGCGCTGGCCACGGCCTGCCTGCTGGCAGGAATTGGGGTCGGAGCAATGCTTTCAGGGCGGCCGACCGTTGCGCAAAACGAAATGCAGATTGCGCGCGCCCCGGAGGCACTTTCGGCCTCGTTTGCTGAGATTGCCAGGCGTGTGGAACCCGCGGTGGTTAACATTGAGACCATTGCGGCGGCGCCCGAACTAGCCGAGAAAGACCTCGACGAAAAAGATGATCAGATGAATCCACTGCTCGACATGTTTCGGCGGCAGGCTCGCCGGCCGACTCGCGGCGTCGGAAGCGGTTTCATCGTTAGTCCTAAAGGCTACATTCTGACCAATGAGCACGTGGTTGAAGGTTCGGCGCGGATCATTATCGGCTTGCAGTCTGGCGAGAAGTATCGTGGCAGGGTTATTGGCGTCGATGAAGAAACTGACGTAGCAGTAGTTAAGATCGACGCTCCACACGACTTGCCAACAGTCACGTTAGGCGACTCGAATGCGGCGCAGGTAGGCGACTGGGTATTGGCAATGGGTTCACCTTTTGGCCTCGATCAGACAGTCACGGCCGGCATCATCTCAAAGAAGGAACGGGAGACGCCGGGCACGTTGTCAAACTTTCAGCGCTTCCTCCAGACTGATGCTGCTATTAATCGCGGCAACAGCGGTGGACCGCTGGTGAATATGCGTGGCGAGGTGATTGGAATCAATTCCCAAATCGCGACCTCCACCGGCGACTACAACGGTATTGGTTTCGCTCTGCCGGCCATGGAAGCAGATTTCGTCTACCGGCAGATTGTTTCGGGTGGAAAGGTTCGTCGAGGTTATCTGGGTGTTACGCTGGAGTCTGTCAAAGACGAGTTTGCCAGGGTCTATGGTCTATCCGAAGCCAGAGGTGCCATCATCATGGACGTCCAACAAACCAAGGATGACCAACCAACACCTGCGGCGAAAGCCGGGATGCAATCGAATGACATTATTACCGAATTCAAAGGTCAGCCCGTGGCTAATGCTCAGGATTTGATTCAGAAAGTTGCCGGCAGCCCGGTGGGAGAGTCAGCGGCGTTTACTTTCCTGCGTGACCGCGATGGGAAATTGGAGAAGCATACCGCCAGCGTGGTTCTGGGCGAGCGTCCCCCACCGCAAGCGGTGGAAAAACTTGAAGCTGAACCGGCACCTCCAAAGGCGAAAGAATCGGAGCCTAAGGGCAACGCGCTGCGCCTGGGAATCACGCTGACGGAGCTCACGCAGCAGCTCATTACCGAAAAACGCCTTACAGGGATTCGTGGGCTTTACCTAAAAGAGGTTGACCCCAACGGACTCGCCGCGGAAGTGCGGATACCGGGAACCGGACAACAGGCCCTGATTGAAGGCGATGTAATCACACGCATAAACCGAGTGCCCGTGACCACCATCGCCGATTTCCAGCGCGTAGTAAATGGTTTGAAGCCCGGGGATCCGGTGGTCCTTCAATACGCGCGCTCCATCAGGAATCCTGTACCACGGGTAACCACGAGATTGGTCCAGTTCACCTATCAATAAGGCGTCCCGGTTTCAAGTTTCAGGTTCCCAGCCACATAGCCTGAAACTTGGGGCCTCGACTGCGAACGAACGTGAAACTCTTTTATGGCTCAAGCAAAAAAAGCTCTTGCAAGAAACAGTTCTAAACAAGAGTCCCGACGCCCAACGCGCGCTTCGGTCAAAACCTATAACAACTACATCGGTGGCAAATGGATTCAGAGTGAATCCGGTGAAGTGTTTGAAAACATCAACCCGGCAAATACTGAAGACGTCATTGGCCGCTTTCCCCTGTCGACCAGCGACGATGTGAATGCGGCCGTCAATGCCGCCCAACAGGCATTCGACGGCTGGCGAGGTACCCCCGCTCCCAAGCGCGCCGAGATCCTGTTCCGCCTGGGTGAAATCCTGATACGCAACAAAGATAAATTTACTGCGGACATGACCCGCGAGATGGGGAAGGTGTTGACGGAAGCCGGCGGGGATGTTCAGGAAGCGATTGATTGCACTTACTATACTGCCGGCGAAGGCCGCCGGCTGCACGGGTTCACTACTCCGGCGGAGATGCCGGAGAAGTTTGCGATGTGCGTGCGGCAGCCAGTCGGCATTTGCGGGCTGATTACGCCGTGGAACTTTCCCATGGCGATTCCCTCCTGGAAGCTGATTCCCGCACTTGTTTGCGGCAACACCGTAGTTCTAAAACCTGCCGAGGACACCCCGCTCTCAACTTACAACCTGGTCCAGGCCTGTGAGGAAGCCGGCATCCCACCTGGAGTAGTCAATTTGGTAACGGGTTACGGTGAAAATGCGGGCGCCGCGATTACAAATCATCCGGCGCTCCGGTTAATTTCTTTTACGGGTTCTACCGAGACGGGTCGCATAGTCGCTTCGGCCTGTGCAGACCGAAACGCCATTTGCTCGCTCGAGATGGGCGGCAAGAATGTAATCATCGTGATGGATGACGCCGACATCGATCTGGCTATTGAAGGAGCGTTGTGGGGAGCGTTTGGGACTTCGGGCCAGCGCTGCACCGCGTCATCGCGGTTGGTGGTCCATAAGAAAGTCTATAAACAGTTTTCCAAAAAGCTGGTGGACCGGACTCGAGCTCTGCGGGTGGGTAATGGCGCCGATCCAAAAACGGACGTGGGACCGGTTATCAACGCCGACGCCGTCAGGAAGATCATGGGTTATATCGATATTGGTCAGAACGAAGATGGCGCCACGCTGGCGGCCGGAGGCAAACGTTTGACTAAAGGTGACTACGCTCGTGGTTACTTTATCGAGCCCACAGTTTTTACCGACGTGGCTCCTGACATGCGCATTGCCCAGGAGGAAATCTTTGGCCCGGTTACCGCGGTGATCCCAACCAGGTCTCTTGACGAGGCTGTGGAAATAGCCAACGGCGTGCGCTACGGACTTTCTGCGGCTATCTACACTTCCGACGTTAACCGTGCTTTTCGCGCAATGCAGGATATGTATACCGGCATCTTTTATGTAAACGCCTCGACAATCGGCGCTGAGGTGCATTTACCATTCGGGGGAACCAAGGCCACCGGTAATGGCCATCGTGAAGCCGGTACGCAGGTGCTGGATATTTTTACGGAATGGAAATCTATCTACGTCGATTACAGCGGAAAACTTCAACGCGCACAGATCGACCTGGTTGAAGGTATCGGATAAGGCAAAGGCCAGAAGTCAGAAGTCAGAGGTCAGAGGTCAGAGATCAGGGGTCAGAGGTCAGAGGTCAGATAAAGGATGGCGTGCAGCGAATCGCCGTAGTTCCCTAACATTAGTTCCCTAACATTTGATCTCCGAAATCCGACTTTTCGCGCCTGCCTTCTGACCGCTGACCGCTGATCTCTGACTTCTGATCTCTGACTTCTGACTCCTGACTTCTGACTTCTGACCTCTGATCTCTGACTTCTGACCTCTGACTTCTGATCTCTGATTTCTGACTTCTGCCCCGGAGGAAACGCTTGTGATTGTAGGCCTGCCAAAAGAGATAAAAGATAACGAATATCGAGTGGGCTTAACGCCCGCGGGCGTCCGCGCGCTCACTGATGGAAACCACCAGGTCATTGTTGAAAAGACTGCGGGCGAGGGCTCCGGTTTTGATGATGCCCTTTATCAAAAGGCAGGTGCGCAAATCATCGATTCCGCTGATGATGTCTGGGCCAGGGCCGAGATGATCGTTAAGGTAAAAGAGCCGATTGAGCCTGAGTATCCCAGAATGCGCGCAGGTCAATTACTCTTCACCTATCTTCATCTCGCTCCCGACAGAAAACTTACCCAGGAACTTCTCCAACGCAAAGTCACGGGCATCGCCTATGAAACAATCACAGATAGGCGTGGCGGCCTGCCTCTGTTAACACCGATGTCGGAAGTTGCCGGACGCATGGCGATTCAGGTGGGCGCCCACTACCTGGAGAAGATGGCCGGTGGCCGCGGTATTCTCCTGGGTGGCGTGCCAGGAGTGCCCGCGGCGAGAGTGGTAATCATCGGCGGCGGCGTGGTGGGAACGAATGCGGCGAAAATCGCAGTCGGAATGGGCTCACATGTAACCATTATAGATAACAATCTGGATCGCCTTCGTGAACTCGACGATATTTTTCTTTCCAAGATCTCTACGCTGGCCTCCAGTGCCTACATGATTCACGATGCGATCTCCACTGCCGATCTAATTGTTGGCGCGGTGCTGGTTCCCGGAGCTGCTGCACCGATGTTGGTTACCAGGAACATGCTCAAGGACGTGCCGAATGGCGCCGTCATAGTCGACGTGGCGGTGGACCAGGGTGGTTGTATCGAGACCACGCACCCAACAACTCACTCGAACCCTACTTATTACGTCGAAGGGGTCTTGCATTATTGCGTGGCAAACATGCCGGGCGCCGTCCCGCGCACATCGACTTTCGCGCTGACGAACGCGACCCTTCAATACGCGCTGAAGCTCGCCAACAAAGGCTTCTTTGAGGCAATTAGGAATGATCCCGGCTTGAAAGCGGGCGTCAACACATATGCTGGTCACTGTACTTACCAGGCAGTAGCCGAATCTCAAGGTTTGCCCTACACCAGCATCGACGCTTTAGTCGAGGTCACCAGCGCATCGGCGGTGTGATTAATCGTTGCTTGAAAAACAAAAAGGCGACCCTCAACTGTAGGGTCGCTTTTTTCGTAACCAGGAGCGGGTGAATGGTTCGATAAGTCCTATAAGACTTATTGGACCTGAATCGAATCTTGCCCTGCTCTTTAAGCTCTTTTGGCTGCTAATAGCTTTTCAATACACTCAACCAGGCGTTCGGCAGAAACCGGTTTGGAGAGAAAAGCGTCCACCTGTTCCAGGTTCTGCTCTGGTTCTTTTCGTTCGAGAGCACTCAACAGGATAACCGGAAGATGCGAAAGGGTCTGACTGTTTCTTAGAAAACGGCAGAATTCGTGACCGCTAAGATTGGGCATCATGGCGTCAGTCACCACGATATCAATCGGTGTAGAAAGAGCTACTTTCATCGCTTCGAGACCATCAGCCGCCGGAATCACTTTGTAGCCCGCGCGCTCAAGAACGATTTCCAGAAAGCGCCTTAGCGCTCTATCATCCTCCGCCAGCAAAACGCGCGTGCGCCTGACGCGCTCTGCTTGTGGCACTGCACTGTTTGATTCCGATAACGAGGTGTTTTCCTGAAGCATCATTCAGTCTGGGGCCATTGTTTCGGGCGGGTGAGGTATTCTCTGTGACGCAAGGCTTGATCGGCCCAGCACAAGCAGAATAGGACTGTCAGAGAGCCATTGTCAATTGCTTACCAGTTCAGGCAGGAATAAATATTGAGCGAAGTTGCAATCTCCCGGTGTTATGCCGCGTATTGAAACCATAGAGCTGTCCGGATGGGGCCGTTACCTTCGTCGGCTCTCAACGGTCACTCGTCCGGAACAACTTTCCGAAGCTGTACCGCCGTCCACTGGACATATGATTGTTCGCGGACGGGGCCGTAGTTATAACAGTGCAGCGATGTCCCGGGACGGCCTGGTAATGCTCAGTGAACGGCTGGATCGCTTCGTCGCCTTTGATGAAACAACTGCCCTTTTAAGAGCCGAGGCGGGAACAACACTCGCAAAATTACTCGACGAGTTTGTTCCTCGTGGTTGGTTTCCTCCGGTTACACCCGGCACCAAATTCGTTTCGCTGGGCGGCTGTGTGGCCGCTGATGTACATGGGAAAAACCATCATCGCGACGGACCTTTCGGATCTCATGTCACGGAAGTGGAGATCGTTTTAGCCGACGGCAGCCGCAGGATCTGTTCGCCTCAACAAGATGCGGAATTGTTTTGGGCCACCGTGGGCGGCATGGGCCTAACCGGTATTATCAGTCAGGTCTCTCTTCGACTGCGTCCAATAGAGAGCGCTTACATGGTGGTCGAACATCGTCGCGCTGCTGACCTCGACGAGTTGCTGACAATGCTCCGGGACGAGACCTTGGACGACCATTATAGCGTGGCCTGGATAGATTGCCTGGCAAGGGATCGTTCTCTGGGGCGTGGCGTACTTATGCGAGGTCATCATGCAGAGGTAGCCGAGTTGCGGGGAAAAGTCGAGCAGCCATTGCGGATCAAAACTCGGCGTCGTTTCAATCTGCCTTTTGATCTTCCCTCGTGGATCCTGAATTCCTGGTCTGGATCAGCGTTTAATCAATTCTATTATTGGTCACAGGGAAAGTCTCAAGCGCCTTTCATCACTGACTACGACAGTTTTTTTTATCCCCTGGACAGCATTGGGAACTGGAACCGAGCATATGGTCCGCGAGGTTTTGTTCAGTACCAGTGTGTCTTTCCAACTGCTACCGCAAGCAAGGGACTGCGGATGCTGCTCGATGAGTTGGCCCACAGCCGCCGGCCCAGCTTTCTCGGCGTTTTGAAACGCTTCGGACCCGAGGGCGCGGGACTGCTTTCATTTCCTATCGAGGGCTATACTCTGGCGATCGATCTACCAGTAACTGACCCACAGCTGTTCTCTTTTCTTGATCGGCTTGATGAGATTGTCCTGGAGCATGGTGGGCGGGTATACCTGGCGAAGAACCCGCAACTCAAGCCAGAGATTTTTAGAGCAATGTATCAGCGTGTCCGCGAGTGGGAGCACCTTAAGGCAAAGATTGACCCTGCAAATCGGTTTAGTTCAGATCTGTCACGCATGCTGGAACTGGGCACGAAAAACTAACGGATCTGATTTCGGTTTCCGGCCAGCCAAAGAATCATAGAGCGCCATCTCAATAACCTTCAGAATTCTAATGAACAAGGTCATCAATCTCTTAAGACTCATGCGGCCACGCCAGTGGGTGAAGAACTGTTTTGTGTTCACGGGCATTCTATTCGCCAATGCCTGGCATGATCTTCAGGCGCTCAAGCACGTACTGTTGGCCGCGATTGCTTTCTCGCTGGTGTCCAGCGGCGTTTACATAGTGAACGATCTGCTGGATCGGCCGCAGGATGTTAATCATCCTCATAAGAAACATCGCCCGCTCGCAGCGCGAACCGTGACATCCGGCCTGGCTGCTTCACTGATGGTGTTTCTTTGGACTGTGGGCTTGACGCTGGGCTACCTGGTCTCAATGCGGGTACTGCTAATACTGTCGGCTTATGTTTTCATCAACCTGGGTTATTCGTTGGGCCTCAAGCACGTCGTTTTGCTGGACGTATTTCTCCTCGCCAGTGGTTTCATGTTGAGAATCCTGGCGGGTACCACCGGCGTGGGCATCGCGCCTTCTCCGTGGTTACTGCTTTGTGGCTTGATGGTGGCGCTGTTTCTCGGCTTTGCGAAGCGCCGCGCCGAACTCTACGCGTCTGCGGAAGGGAGCACTGGCGACCGGAAAGTACTGGCAAGTTATCAACCTGTCCTCCTGGACAAACTGATAGTAATCACTTCTACCTGCGTGATTCTGACTTACAGTCTCTACACCCTGAGCGAAAAAACTATCAAGGTGCACCAGACTGAGTCCCTCATCTACACGGTGCCGTTTGTCATGTACGCCATTTTTCGGTACATCTACTCCCTGCATAATCAAACTATGGGCTCGGATCCAGCACTGGAGATCTTTCGGGATTACCACATCCTTGCCGCTATTGTTGGCTGGTTACTTTTGACCCTCTGGCTAATAACCTAAAAAGTCTTTTTTAGTTTGTCGGATTCCTTTTGCGTATTAACCGGCCAATGGTAAGCGCCGCGAAATAAAGCGTGATTCCAACCATCAAGTAGATGAAGGGTTGAGCAGGCAAAACGTAACGATATTCCGTGTGCAGGACCGACTGAAAACAGAGGTAGTAAGCGGGAACAGCCAGCAGAATTAAGATGACGCGAGCTCGACCGGCCATCCAGAGTAGAGCCATACCAATGAAAGCGAGGGGAAGCATCGCGGCGGTTAGAAAGAATCGTTGCGCAGTGTGAACCAGAGTGCGGACATAGCGAGTCCATAGCAATGAACTCGATCCAAGCCGAAATAGTTCGAGCCTTCCGAGCCTCGCAACTGTCTTTCCTCCTCGTCCAGCATTGTCCAGGCGGACAGACATAAGATCAGAATCCCTGCTGACGAAGGCTATTTCATGTACGTCCAGGGATTGGTCAGATGGATTCATTCTCTCAAGTGGACTAAGAACTGGCGTTGAGCCATAACGCTGCGACGAATCTCCGCCGGCAATCTCGCCGCTTGTGATCTCGATAACGACATTTCCCTGGTCGACCTTGAGCGGTATTCTCAGCAGGTAATCGGTATTCCTCTCGACTGCAATTGGCGGCGAGACGACTTGATATCTGAAGTCAGGGACGTTGCTCTCTACCACGAAAGCCTGGGCATCCGTCGACAGCGAAGCCTTAGTCTGAGTTTCGACAGAGGTGTCGGCCCTAACTAAATCCGCCGGCGCCCTCGCCCATACGGGCTGAGTTTTCTCTGCGACTACCAGGGTGGAGGTTACTCCCGGCGCAGTTTCGACGCGATGAACTCTTTCAAGTCGCAACATGGAAGCCGCACGGGCGAGAACGATCTCGGCAAACCAGACAGGATGAGACTTCACTACTGCTAAGGCGCGCGCCATACGTTGCTGCTCTCGCTCGATTCCATTGCCTCCAAAAAGAGACTGGGCATAATCGGGCCGGTTGTAACGCTCGGCCTCGCTCGTCACCGTTTCAATATCTGTCCCGGGCAGGCCGAATCTTCTCTCCCTGTCGTAATCGCTGATACCGACATTGAGCATTTGCCCCATGCCAAGCGAGATTGGAATGAAGTGATTAAATACCACCAGGTTGCGTACGGTAATCGGCGCGATAACGAGGATGGCGGCGCCAATAAGCGCAGCGGCGTAGCGCAAACGTCGGCCGCGCTCGGTCAGCACGAACAGCAGCATCGCCAGGAAAGGGGCCAACATCAAAGCGTTTGATCTGAGCCAGCATGAAACACCAACGAGGGCTCCTGCTGCCACTACTGCGCGAAAGCTGTTACTCTTTTTTGCGCGGATGATGAAATAGATGGCGAGCAGGATGGGCAGCGTCGCGAGAGAATCGGGTAAGAGAATAAGAGAGTAGTAAGCGAATTGAGGCGACAGCGCCGCCAGCGTTCCGGCAATCGCCGCGGCTTTAACCGGCAACAACTGAGCTGCTAAAAAGAAGAGGAGCACCGCCGCGCCGGCATCGCAGATGACTTGAAAGAGGCGCATCGATGTATCTGATTCGCCAAACGCCTTGAAGATTATCGCCATAATGATGGGATATCCGGGAGGGTATGTCAGAATGTTCGCATCGCCCGGTGGCGCTGGACCAGTGATGAAGGTGGCAATATCACCTTTAAGTAGAAGCCGGGCGTTAGACTTATAGTTGTCTACCATTCCGGTAAAGAGCTTGGGAAATACCGTGCGATTGTCCTGCCAGTGGAAGAGTCTGACGCCGATCGCCACCAGGAAGATAATCAGACAAATCGAGGCGATCCGGAGGCGTGATCGAGACGGCGACGATGCGGACCCAGGATCTTCCGGTTGCAAGTCCGCCGCCAGTGCTTTCTGCTCTGGCCGAAGCCGTCTGAATGTTTGACTGGAAAAGGGCAAGAAGGTAGTTTCCACTTCCGCTGTTATGAAAATGTCCGACAAACTTCAAAGTTTTCGGACATCGGGAGCATGAACCAGAACGCGTTGCCGGGCCCGCATGCTAGCAAAACCCAGTTTCAGTTGCACGCCTCACGAACAAGCTATAGTTTGCGACGAAGATAAAATATGAAGCAGGTTATCCAGGATCTTCGAACTCGTCAGCTGAAAGTGGTGGATGTGCCGCCGCCTGTCGCACAACGCGGACGGGTCACGGTGCGCACCGTAGCTTCGCTCATCAGTGCCGGTACGGAACGAATGACAGTAGAAATGGGTAACCGAAGCTTGTTCGGTAAAGCCAGGGAACGCCCCGACCTGGTTAAGCAAGTTATTCAGAAAGCGCAGAGTGAAGGCGTACTTAACACGCTGAATGCCGTGCGGGCGAAGCTGGGTTCCGTGACGGCGCTTGGCTACAGCGCATCAGGCACGGTGATCGGAGTAGGTGACGACGTAACCGGATTTCGTCCAGGCGATCGCGTGGCCTGCGCGGGCGCCGGTTATGCATCGCATGCGGAAGTTCTTTCGGTACCACAAAACTTGTGCGTGCGCTTGCCGGAAACTGTCGACTTTGAGAGTGCGGCTTTTAGCACATTGGGCGCTATAGCTTTGCAAGGACTGCGTCTCGCAAGTCCGACTCTGGGCGAAGCATTCGTCGTCATTGGCCTGGGACTTATAGGACAGCTCACGGTTCAATTGCTCAAGGCCAACGGCTGCCGGGTCTTCGGAATCGATCCGGAGGCGCGAAAAACGGAAATCGCGCGCGCACTGGGCGCCGACGATGCCTGCGCTCCAAAAGATGATGCCCAGCGGAGAGTACTGGAATGGTCGCGCGGACGAGGGGCTGACGGCGTACTCATAACCGCCGCCACTTCTTCAAATGAGCCGGTGGAAATGGCCGGGGAGATCTCACGTCTTAAAGGACGCGTCGTGGCCGTTGGTCTGGTTGGTCTCGATGTTCCCCGCGATACTTACTATCACAAAGAACTGACGCTAAACATTTCCATGTCTTACGGGCCGGGGCGCTACGACCCTGAATACGAGGAACGCGGTCACGACTATCCCCTCGCCTACGTCCGCTGGACGGAAGGTCGGAACCTGGAAGCTTTTCTTGACCTCGTAGCTGAGGGACGGGTTAACGTAGCGCCGCTAATTACGCACCGGTTTTCGGTTGACGAGGCAGAACGCGCCTACCAATTGATTACTGATGAACTCAAAGAGCCTTATCTGGGAGTTGTACTCAGTTACGATCCCGAACGGAAAACTGAAACCCGCATCCGGCTCCCTGCCGCCGAGACTGTGACCGCGCCGAATCAGAGCGTAAGCATTGGTCTGATTGGAGCGGGCAGCTATGCCAAAAGATATCTGCTACCCAACTTCAAAGCTGCGGGGGCTCAGTTTCAAACAGTCGCTACCGCGTCCGGCGTTTCGGCCCGCGAGGTCGGAGAGAAATACGGATTTCGCTATTGTGTCTCGGGCGCTGACGAAGTGATAGACGACGAGAACGTGAACCTGGTCGTCATAGCCACGCGCCACGACACACACGCGGACATGGCCATGCGAGCACTCGAAAGCGGGCGCCATGTCTTCGTGGAAAAACCTCTCGCACTTAATGATGAGGAACTTGAGAGGGTGATTCAGGCCGCCGGCCAATCCGATCGTCGGTTAATGGTTGGCTTCAATCGTCGTTTCTCGCCAATAGCGCTCGCGGCAAAAGATTTTTTCAAGGATGCGCAAGCGCCGCTCTCGATCAACTATCGCGTCAATGCCGGTCGCATTCCGAAGGAACACTGGATTCAGGATCCACGCGCAGGGGGTGGCAGAATCATCGGCGAAGTCTGTCACTTCATTGACCTGATGCAATACCTGACCGGCGCGGTCACCACCAGAGTCTTTGCGGAAGCGAGCGCCAACCGCAACGACGATATCGTTTCGGAAGACTCGGTCTTCATAACCCTGCGGTTCTCCGACGGGTCCAACGGCTCTATCGCCTATCTCGCCGAGGGGGACAAAGCGCTGGCGAAAGAACGGGTCGAGATCTTCGGCGAGGGTAAGACGTTTGTCATCGAAGATTTTCGCAGCGCAACGTCGCACCGCGACGGACAAGAAAAACGAATAAGAGGGCGCGGTCAGGATAAAGGGCAGGCCAATGAAGTGCGCGAAGTATGCCGCGCCGTTCTGGAGGGTGGACCAGCACTAATTGCGCTGGAAGATTTAGCGGCGACCACCCGGGCTACGTTTAGAATTATGGAGTGCTTGCGTACGGGGTTGCCGGTTGAGGTGTAACTTACCTGGCGGGCTTTGTCGCAAACCAATCCCCTCACGTTCTGTTACGCGAAAAAGAGAACCAAACGAAACAGAGCGCGCTGCCTGGTGACAGCGCGCTCTGTGGTTGAGTAACTGACCACGAAGGTAATTGAATCCACCGCGTCAGAAGTAAACTAACAGTTTGCTTTACAAACTCATGGTTGTCCGAAGCGAGAGCGGTACTCCGGTGACAGGATGAATGACCTCACCATCTCAGCCTGGAATGGATCGCCCCCGTACTGGTTCAGCTTCCCAAGCCAGTGAACGAAGCCCGCCGAGTCCGGATTACGCCTTAAGTATCCAACGTACTCCATGAACACGAAGACTCGCCTGTTCTCCTGATTATAGAAGGCCTGTCCATATGTGGTTGTAAACTGCACATTGCCTTCGCTAATTACCACTGTCCCGTCCACTACCTTCCGTAACACGCTGGCTCGGGTCTCTGTCCCATTTCCCAGCCCGGTAACCAGCGCCTGTTTCTCGCCGGCAGTTGCGGTCGTGCCGGTGGTATTGAACAGTTCCGACACGTAGAGCGTGTCGTTAAGTCCGCCATACTTGGACACGAACTCGGGACGCAGCACAAATTCTGCAGCCAGCCGGTTGCGGTTGGCTTCTACCACTGTTCCCGATATCTGGTCATTGACTACGATGCCTTCCGACACCTGAGCGGCGTCGCGCATAAACTCAAGGAAAAACATTGGGAACCGGCCGGGTGACCCGCCATCGTAATTTGGTCCGCCCGTCAAGCTACCCTTGTACAACCGGTACACAAAGCCTCCGGTCATCTGGAACTCCGGCGACATGAAAAAAGCTATTGCCGTCGACTCCCGTTGCTTGTCGATACACACTGCAGCTGTCAGCGCGACGGGTCGCCGTGCCGGATCATTGCACTTATCTATGTTGTCCATCCAGAAGGCCAACCCCGGTGCGTCCGGCTCGCGTACCAGGAAGTCATGATACTGCGAGCGCACGAAGTCCCTCGTATTATCAACCGAATTGGAGGCGGGCTCGGAAGCATCGTCCATAATGCTCAGGTTAGCCGTCGTAGGTACTCCAAATTCGTCTCCACCAGTAAGATTCGACAGGGACAGATTAAGCGTCTCGGTTCCTTCCACCGTGTTGTCCTGGCCTATGAGCACGTCGAAGGTCTTCGACGTTTCGCCAGAGGCAAACCGCAGAGTACCGATCCGGGTTGTAAAGTCACAGCGGGATGATCCGAGCCCAGGGCCAGGCGACGTGCAGGGAATGAAGTCTGAGGGATTGCTGTGATCACTGCTGATGTAATCCACCGTCACCGCCTGCGAGGTGTTTCCTGTGCGCGTCACGGTTATCGTCTTGAACCCACCACTCTCGCTTACTGAGTATGAGGAAGAACTGAATTGAACCGTGCCGGGGGTTGGTACTGCGTCGACCGCAGTCGAGTCAATTGTCGCGGCGCCATTTAGCGCAAAGACTCTGCCGGTCGTGCTGGCACTGGTCGTCAGGGTAATGCTTGTGTCCGCAATAATGTTTCCGCGGAAAATGGTCGAGGTGCCAATCGTTGCAGATGTGCCGACCTGCCAATAAACATTCTTGCCACGACCGCCACTGCTCATGATCACCTGCGAGCTGCTGGCGGTGGTCAAAGTGGTGCCAATCTGGAAAACGTAGACTGCGTTTGGATTACCACCATCGTTGAGAGTGAGTGTTGCGTTCAACTGAGCTGAGGTGTCAAAACAATAGACGCCTGGGTTGAGCGCGAGATATCCCGGAGTCTGCCCAAGGATCTTACCGGTCAAGTTGTTTGCCGGCACACATGCCTGTCCTCTTAGATTATTGTATGCATCCAGCGCGCTAACTTTGGCCGGGCCAGCGAGAGAACCCACGCCCGTATATATTGCGCCGTTCTGTACTACTGCCGGCGGGAACCCGGTAACCGCAGTTCCGGGACTGACTCCTACATTGCCGGAGATAACTGCGGGACCGGTGGCGGTGATCGCCGTACCACCCAGGACAGCGAAGCTTTCCGCTGCGCCCAGCGGAGGCACGGTTTGAGCCAACGCCGGCCGTGACGAAGCCGCGAAAAATATTGTGGCGATGATCAGAAAACTTGCTGATAGACACTTATTAAGACAATTCATAAACGGGGTTCCTTTTCTGTTGTTGAAAATTGAAGTTGCGCAGATTCAACGCCTCGCGAAGCAAAGTAAGCGCAAGCCAGGAGTCACGTCGCTCAACCAGGGCCGGATATTCGTGTCGAATAGATCTTGCCTGGGATTGAAGCGAATAGATTAAGGGACGATTTGGGTGTACCGTGGACGAGCCGTCACATTGCTACTCAGAAGCATTTCCACGGTCAGCTTCCAATCAAGGCAGGTAGCGGCAAAAGGGGAATCAACGAGGCTTTATTGGGGGCGTTTGTCCTCAAGATTTCTCAGAAAACATCAGAAGACACAAAGGCGTAAGCGGAGTCGGGTGTCGAAAGGTGGTTTCTAACGGATCTAATATAAGTGCGGAACACTTCTAAGTCTGTGCGCCAGCACACAGATGAAGCGAATCAAATGAACGCGCAAGCTTTGCGAACTGAAACCGAGTATCCAGGCGTCGCTCTGCACTGCCTGCAGAAGTCATGCCCAAAACTTAATCACTGGATCGGGTGTCGCCAGTCCAGGAAAGGCGCACACTCTTCACACCGTACTGACACAAGAACGTGACGTGTTCAGTTATCCAGAAACTCTCGTTGCCACAGCTCAAGGGTTAGCAGTTGAAAAACCTGAAGGTTGTAATCTTCCTGGCCTGTCTGGTTGGCGCTGATGATCTGCTGAACCGCGGCCGGTTGAAATAATCCTCGCCTTCTAACTGTCTCTTCGGACAGCAGATCTTCAACCATAGGCTTGAGTGGTCCACGCAGCCAGGAGCGTATCGGAGCCCCGAAGCCGGCCTTCTTCCGCCAGACGATCTCCTTTGGCAGCAGCTTCTCAGCAGCTCGCTTCAGGATGTATTTGCGTTTCAGACCACGCAACTTCAGGCTCGGCGGCATTCGCGCAGCCAACTCCATCAATACGTGATTAAGAAACGGCACGCGTACTTCCAGGTTCGCAGCCATTGAAGTCTTGTCCGTGTAAGCTAGATTAAGACACGGCAAAAACGTCTTCAGGTCAACATACAGCAGCCGGTTAAGCGGAGCGGCATGCTTAACGCGCGCAAAATACCGGCGATGTTCACGGTATGCATCGAACCCACTTGCGGTCTCGCGCGTCTCCTCAGTGTAAAGACTTTCTTTCATCCGGTCCGTGAAATAGGTTCCGTAGCCAAGATAACGATCCTCAAAATCGAGGGCGGCACTGCGCGCGAATTTCTTGGCGTTGCGAAGTGGCGCTGTTAGCCTGCCCGGCCGCCCACCCGGCAACGTCTCCGCAATTAGACTCATGATCGGTCGTCGCAGAAGGTTCGGCACCGGGTCGAGTGCGCCCGCGATTCTCATCGCCAGTTGGCGCGGGTAGCCGGCAAACACTTCATCACCACCGACGCCGGATAGCATCACTCTTAACGTCTCTCTGGCAGCTCGCGAGATCAGATAACTTGAAAGTATGGCCGGGTCTGCGACTGGTTCGTCCATATGGTAAATGAGTTTAGGCAAGAGAGTCGTCACGTCCGGCTGCAGCATGATCTCGTGGTAGTTCGTCTCGAGCAGCTTGCCGACGCGCCGGGCCCAGACAACATCGTCAGGTATGATGTCGTAACGCAAATCCCCGGCTTCCGTTCCCACAGTGTAGGTTGAGATCTGCTTGCCGTTGCTGTGATGTTTCATCAAGGCCACGATCGACGATGAGTCGACTCCACCGGATAGAAACGAGCCCAACGGCACGTCTGCCACCATCTCAAGTTTCACAACGCGATCGAGCGTTTCCAGGACCTGATCGCGCCACCACGCTTCACTTTTGTTCTCTTCAATCTCATCGAACGAAATATCCCACCACTGCCGTAAATCGGCGCGTCCATCCCGGAAAGTTAAGAAGTGACCGGGAGGTAACTTCCAAACGTTGTCGAAAAGAGTGTGAGGATCAGGAGTCCAGAGAAACGTAAGATATTGATTGAGGGCTTCAAGATTCAGCTTTGGGCGGACGAGCCCGGTTGCCAGGATGGCTTTTATTTCAGAGGCGAAAAGAAAGGAATCGCCTTCACCGTTCAAGACTTTGGTCAGGGAGTAATAGAGAGGTTTGATCCCGACGCGGTCGCGTGCCAGCGTTAACACGCGCTCGTGATTGTCCCACACAGCGAAATGAAACATCCCATTAAGATAAGGCAGACATTCTGTGCCCCACTCGGCGAAGGAGTTGAGTAGAACTTCAGTATCAGTGTCAGTGTGAAACCGGTAGCCTTTCGATTCAAGTTCCTCGCGAAGCTCGCGGTAGTTGTAGATCTCTCCTCCGAAAGTAATTACATAGCGACCGTCATGGGACAGCATCGGCTGGTGTCCCGCGGTACTGATGTCAATAATTGCGAGACGGCGATGTCCAAAACACACGCGCTGCCCGGCTTCATCGAGGCGTTCAGAAGTCCATATGCCTTCGTCGTCGCGGCCGCGATGCTCGATGGCGCTAACCATCGCGCCGATATGTTGCTTTGGATTCGTGGTGATTAACCCGGCGATGCCGCACATAAGAGACGGTGGGGAGCTGATTCGTAGGGACGCCCCTCCGTGGGCGCCCCTTCTTTGCGTAGAGTTAGTGACGACAAAGTCGGGGCGCCCACGGAGGGACGCCCCTACAGTGTTTTCAATGCGCCTGTTTCATTTCGCCAGCACCAGTAGCGAGTAACCGCCGAGCATTCTTACAGTAAAATCGGGAGCCACGTTCATCATCAATTTCCGCGGCCACTTTGCCAGACGTGCCTTGATACTTCCCGGGTTATCAATCGCTCCGGGCGTGTAGGTCCAATCCAATATCTCGTAACCAGCATCTCGCAGAGCCTCCAGAGCCGTATCCTTCATGAAGTAGTGCAGGTGTCCTGCTTGTTCTCGTAGGCGAAGGATAGGCTTACCACGCAACACCCACTGAGCCGACATGTCGAGGGGAATGTGAAAAATCTTGTAATTAGCCTGGCGGCGCAAGTCTCGCAGAAATCCGATGTAGTCTGGGACGTGCTCAAACACGTCAATGCACAACAACAAATCAAAAACAGGTGTATTGGCGGTGATGAGGTCCTGGCAATAAAAGTGTAGTTGCTCGTTCTCTCGTTGCCGGCATAGCTCGATCGCCTGCGGCGAGATGTCGTAACCAATGAATTCTGTAGCGCCCGGCAGAGAGGACTGAAGCTGCTTCAGTATTTCGCCGGCCCCACAACCTATCTCACAAATCGTCCGTGGCTGGAGTGAGTTCTTTTGAATCAGACGCTGGATGTGATGGGCTTTCCACGACGAATCTTCAACGTGGTACGTCGGGTTGCGTTCCACGTACTCGCCAGTTTCATAAATACTGCTGGCATTTCCGGCAAACTTTAGCTTGTCGCCAGTTTCCACCACTTGCTCCCTTTCGTGGCATCGTATTCCACTGAAAAACTAATAACGATCCACGAAATTACACGAAGCGGCACGAAAAGAACTCTTCGTTCGAGTTGTTTCGTGTGCATTCGTGGATCGTCCTGCTCTTAGAATGGAAATTCCTCTTTTAGCAGCAGGGCTTCCTTCGTTGTCCGCTACTTTATTCCGACCAGCTTTACACCGAGGATCGATCTCAATGGTAACCCGCGAGCGAGAGTTCTTCCCAATCGTCGCGGTGCGCCAGCTAACGCCGATTCCACCGCTTTAATAACAAGCGTGGGAGCAGTCATATGAAATCGTCTGGCGCCCACCAGTACCTGCAACTTGCTAAATCCCACGTCCTTGAACATGTCTGCCAACTCCGTCACCGAATATTCCTTCAGATGGAATCCCGTGGCAATGTCGTCGAAATACCGGGACACATCATGTGGGCCGGACAGCCGGTTTGGAGTGATGCAGATATAGCGTCCACCCGGAGCCAGCGCATTGTAAACATTTCGTAGTTGGTCAATCGCATCGTCAGGATGCAGATGTTCCATAAGCTGATCGCTGTAGGCGAGGTCGATGCTGTTGTTAGGAACCGGAATGCTGGAACCGTCAGAGATAATGAGTTCAACGTTATCCGGCAGCTCAATTTCCTTTGTAATCTCACGGGAGACATCGACGGCGTAAACCTTTCGGACGCGCCGGGCGACTTCAAGTGCCAGCGAACAATCCCCGGGTCCTATTTCCAGATAGGTGGCATCGGGACTCAGATGCTTTCTGATAATGGCCAATCGGTGATTGAGATTGGCACGTCGAGTGTCCCCCTGAGCCGTTGGCCCCAGCTTCAGTAATAATTGCGGGTGGTCCGGAACTCTTCTAAAGAGCTCATCATAAAGGGTCGTGTAAAGCTTTAGTCGTTGTTCTTTCGTTGCCGCCCGTAACTGTGCCGCCAGTTCCTTCTCGATCAGGTAGTGATTCCTGATCTGTTCAGCCGATCTTTCGCTTCCTGGTTGATTGTTAGCCATTTGTTAGACGTTAGGCTCGCTGAGCCCGGCGGGTACGTCCGATGAGATTCGCGACCAGCTCCTATTCATGCTGTTGTTTCGGTATCGCAAATCTTTCGAGCACCAACACTTGAATCGCTACATTCAAAAACAAATAAGCACTGGTAACCGCAGCCATTCCCAGCAGTCCATACTTCATGAAACCAAATATCTTCGCTGGAATATACAATGTATAAGTGACCACTGACATGCGCGTCGGCGTCCGCGTATCACCCATGGCGTAAAATGCGGGTGCGGTGACAACACCCATCGCGCCTGCGACAAAATAGCCCACCAGCGCCACCATGATCAGCCACAACAAGTGAACGTTGTCGCTGGTGACGCCGCCGTGACCAATCAGGAGGTTCAGAATGCGCTCGCCGACGACGAGCAGGCCAACATAGCCGAGCGCCGTCAACCCTCCCATCGTCAGCAATCGTTTTTGATAGGCGCGGCGAAACTCACGCCACTGGCCGGCACCCGCCAGCACGGCCAACTCGGGCACCATGGGCGACGCAATTGCTTTCTCTGTCACGACGTTCGCCACCCCGTAGATCTGCTGCCCAAGATAGAGCAACGACAAGCCACCGGCAGGCGCCATCGAAGCCAAAAAACGGTCAAGCAATTGGTCGGTACGGTAGTAAGAGTTGCCAAGGAGCAGCGGCCGCACTCGACGCCATGCCTCCTTCATCCCTGGCGAACGCCAATCAGGCCAATGCCAACGCCCAATTCCGGGCAAGAGCCAGAACACCTGCAGACCCGTCCGCAGGACAATCAGGACCGACGCGCCCTTGACGCCATACGTGGGCAGGATCTTTAACAAGAGCACAAAGACAATAACACTGGAGATTAGCGTCGAAAGCTCGACCCATATGAAGCGTTGTCGAGCACGATAGACTGACCAAAGGACTGAAACCGAGGCAGTGAAGATCATGCTGACCAGCTGAATCCTCGTGAGGCTGACCGTCAGCTCTTGTCCTGCTCTTGTGAATCCCGGAACCAACCACGGCACCCAGTACCGCGCCGTAAAAAAGAGGACAGCGGCCAGCGACGCAAAGAGGGCGGTGATGCCCAAAAAAAATCCCCACGCATTCTGTTGAAAGGTACTTTCATCCTCGACGGCCAATAACGGAACCAAAACATAAGTCAGAGAGCTACTGACAACCAGGAGAATCAACTGCGGCACCGCCATGCCGGCGAACAATGCGTCGGTCTGGATTCCCACCCCCAGTTGAGTTATGACGAACCACTGAAATGCCAGCGTGACCAGGATGTTGGCGCCGGCCAGGCAGGCCAGGGTTAGAGTTTGTTTCATTCGTATGGTTGTCGGTGCAGCAGCAAGCCTTCCGAATTAGGCAAGACGGGCTTTGAGAGCTTATATTTGATATTCGCTTTTATTTCAAACTCTGATGTCCGGCAAACTTCGGTTTGTCGCGGCAGTCGAAAGTCCTCGTCGAAAGCGACGACAAACCGAAGTTTGTCGGCATATCCTGCGCTTGATCAAAGTCCTGCACATTCTGGATTCACTAAACCGTGGCGGCGCTGAGACCATGGAACTGGATCTCTGCCGAAACGCGGCAGCAAACGGTCTGGACCTGACTTTCGTCGCCACCGGGGGCGGAGATCTGGAACATGAGTTTCGTAATTCCGGCGTGGATTTCTTTCGCTTGAACCGAAGGCTGCCGGTTGATCTCCGTCTTGCTTCCAAACTCCGTCGGATTATTAAGGAACACCACATCAGCGTGGTCCACAGCCACCAGCCGGTGGAAGCTCTCCACCTTTATCTGGCAACCCGCGGTTCTAATGTTAAGCGAGTGATGACGCTCCATGGCGTCTACGCCGGCACAAGGAATGAACTCGCCTTGAGATTTGTCTTGCCGCGCGTTCATGCTCGCGTGATGCTTGGCAAAGATCTGGCAGCCTGGCTCGCGAAAGAACAGGGCACCAGGATGAGTCCGGATTTCGTCGTCATCAACAATGGCGTCGATCCAGGACGATTGGTTGCCAGCGGTAGAAAGCTGCGCACCGAACTTGGGCTGGCTGAGGGTGCCACATTGCTGGGTATGGTGGCGAATTTTTACGCTGATCGAAGAAAAGATCAGCTTACGGTGTGCAAGGCTTTGCCGCGGCTTTTCGCCAGCGATCCCGGGGTCCGGTTTGTTTTCGTTGGCAACAGCGCCGACGCGCCACATCTCCAGCAGGACTGTGTTGACCTGTGCCGGCAACAGAACATCTCCGATCGCGTTCATTTTCTCGGAAAGCGTTCGGACATTCCGGAGGTGCTCAACTCTTTGGACATGTTTGTGCTCTCTTCTCGTTGGGAGGGCTCGCCGATTTCGGTGATTGAGGCAATGATGCTGGGGGTGCCCGCTGTACTATCCGATATTGCGCCGCTCAAAGAGGTCTCCAACGACGGTGAGTTCGCTGTTCTTTTTCGCACCGGCGACCCGGCCGATCTGGCGTCGAAGTTGCTCACGACTGTCGAAGATCGAGTGTCTCGTTTGCGTCTCGCTGAGTCGGCAAAGCAATGGGCTCTGGACCGGTTCAGTATCGCGGCGCACATTCGGAATCTGTTGAAGCTCTACGAAACGTTGTGAAGTTAAAAAGGACGGCTTCCGGCTGTCGACTCGTGTGCCGGCGGTGGCACGAAAGCTGAAGAGTACGATACGTGCGCATACTTATTGGCATTCCCGAAAAAGGCTCTCAAGGTGGACCAGCCGCATGCGAGCCACCGTTCGTTGATGAACTGCGCCGCCTGGGCCATGAAGTTGTGGAAGAGATTTACACTTATGCGGAAGTGAATTCCGGCGTGGCCGAAAGGCTCAATCGAGTGCTCGGCACGGCGCGCCGTTTTCAAAAGAGCGTTAGGCAGGGCAGCTTCGATGTTATCCACATCAACACCTCGTTTGACCCGCGGGCGCTGCTGCGCGACGTGGCGATTGTGCCTCGTCTATCTGGGCAAGGTGCCAGGATCTTTCTGAAGTTTCATGGTTCTGACCAGCGGTTGCTGGAAACAAAAAACCTCGCGCTGGCTACCCTGCGACGACGACTCTTCTCACACGCTGACGGGATCGGTGTGCTATCAAGCGAAGAGCGGGCGAACTTTTTACGCGCCGGCCTTCCTGCGCGACAGGTCTTCATCGTCAAGAACGTCGTCGAACAAAACTCTCAGTCACCCGGCCCGGAATTCTTACGTCGCTGGAACCTGCCCGACGATCGTCCCTTGCTGCTGTTTTTGGGTCGCTTCATTCCGGCCAAGGGATTGCTCGATGTGATTGCCGCGTGCGGGCTATTGCGGGATGGCGGCCAGCAGTTTCTCTTGCTCTGTCTTGGAGATGGTCCAGCGCGGGCGCCGGCAGAGGCCCTGGTTCAGCGTCTCGCGTTGCCAGACTACGTTCGCTTCTTTGGCTACATTCCGGAGGAACAGACCAGCGGATTCTACGTCAACAGCGATGTTCTTCTCTTTCCTACCAGCCACAGCGAAGGTTTTCCGATGGTCATTTTCAACGCCGCTGCCGCCGGACTGCCGATCATTACGACGCGGATTCGCGCAGCCTCAGATTATTTGACCGAGCCCGAAAACTGCTTGTGGGTGGAACCAAAGAATCCGTACCAGTTAGTTGAAAAGATAGCCCGGTTGCTGGCCCGGCCTGACGAGCAAAACAGAATGCGATCAAACAACAGAATGCTCGCCGCAAGATTTTCGGCCGAGATCGTGACGCCTGAGTATTTGGAGAGTTATCAGCGAATGGGGTTACGTTAGTTTCTGAATATAAAAGGAGACCGGCTCGCGGTCGGGTGTCAGGAATGGCGCAACTGATTTCAGGGCTTCGTAATGGTTGTGACGTAAGTAATTGAGCGCTCCGATGATCTTCCAGCTGGGGTTTTGCGACAGGAACGCCTCAAGCAAATACTGCTCATTCCAGAACTTCACTTCTTGCTCCAGCCACTGCTGCAGGTAATTCCTGGGTGAAAAGATGTCGTGCAAATGGACTACCACCCCTTTGTTGAGAGTGGGCAGCAGTTCAAGATACTCAAAAAGCACGTCTCCCTGCGGTCGTATCACGTGGGAAGAGTCAATGAATAGAATGTCATTCTCAGAAAGCTCTGAGAAAAATTCGACATCAAGATCCTCGATCTTCTGTCTGACAACACTGACGCCTGTTTCTTCAAGCCAGGGTCTCTCATAGGGCTCAATACAGACATGCTTACAGCTGTAACCCGGGTCTTGCTCCTGATTTCTGCGAACCGCCCTGATGGCCATTAGGGTGGAATACCCGCTCCCCACTTCAAATATTCTTTTCGGCTTAAGGAGACGTATTAGCTGGTACCAGTATTCAGCATCACCGGAGTCGAATGCGCCATTATTAAGATAAAAGTCGAGAGCCGCAGGCTGCCGGTCAGGTATGTCTGACAGTTCGGGTGCAAATGAGAACCTGCCAAGCAGTTGGAGCTGTCCGGTGATATTCCAATCGATTCCCGGAAGAGTTCGATCCTGCGAAAACGGCTGTCTGGTTTTGCGGTTATCAAATTGCGGCTCGTAGTAATGATCGCGAAGGGGGAAAACGCCAATCCTCCACAGGGCATTTCTGCAATGCGGCAGCCGGTCAACTCGCGCGCGCCGGACCATCTTTAATAACCACCCGGCCGGGTAGACAAACGGAGCGAGCAGCACGTCTGCAACAGGAAGCAATTTAAGAATCACTTCTTTTTTCAATGTGAACTCCTTCGTTCGATCTGATCACCTAACACCCGCGATTCAGCTTGGTTATCGCAATCCGGAAACATAGAATATATGCTCCGCCGTAGTTCAGCATCTTGTGGAAAGGATTATCAAATGACCCTGGTGAGAGGACCTGCTGACTCGGCATTCTATTTCGAGCATGGATATTTTCACTGGCGACCAGGTAATTCCGATTTCCTAAGAAACGTCGAAGAAGCGACACAAACTTTCCACCGTCTCCTCAAAGAATCATCAGAAGGAGGAGTAAGGACCGCGTTCAAAAACAAAGACGGCAAGATCCGTCATTTTCTTTTCGTGCATCTCCAGCAGGAAATATTTCGCCAACTCATGCGCTCGGAAGAGGTCGCCACCCTGGTGCGGGCCGTTTTTGGCCCACAGCGCCTTTATGTGACGCATTCGAAGATAAGCCACAAAGAATCAGGCCAGGATCTGCCCTGGTATCCTCATCAAGACAACGGTTATAAGCTGGTCAATCGGGTGCCATTGAGAAAGGGTATGACCGTGGGGATCTTTCTCGAAGACGCCGATGATCGAAATGGAACTTTGCAGGTCTTCCCCGGCAGTCAAAAGTTAGGAACCCTTCCCCACAAATTCAAGAAAGAAAATGACGACAACTGGGCCGGTCAAATCGTGATCGAAGACTTGCCGAACGATATCCAGCCGAAATCGATTATCGCGCGCAAAGGCGATATCGTGATTCTCAGCCTTGATACCGTGCATCAATCGCCGCCAAACCGTTCTCATGGTTATCGGCCTCTGCTGTTGTTTGAGATTGAGCCATACGAAGGATTCCCCACCGATGAACATGGTAACTCGCCCTTCATACTCAACGGCGAGTTGAGTCGTGGGGAGCGGTTGCTGTGCACCTTGCACGGCATTCCCAGGAAAATCCGGGTGGGTATTGGCAGCGTCCCGATTTTCAAGAAATGGTACCGCAAACTCAAGTTTGGGTGATTGCGCGACGACTGTTCGCAATCGGCTCGACAAACGATGCGAACAGGAACTGACCCTACCATCGAGCGCCGGGTGTTTCAATGCTCGTCGTGACTCATCCGTACTTCATTCAAATGCGTCGAGAATCCGGTCAGCGGCGTGGCCGTCCCAAAGTGGAAAACTAACGGGCTGTCTCGCTGTTTCATCAAGCGCAGCGAAAGCTGTGGTGGTAATCTTGGCGGTGTCAGTGCCGACTATGGTGTTTGTTCCCATGGTCACGGTAATCGGGCGTTCGGTGTTTTCGCGCAAAGTAAGACAGGGAATATTCAAAACGCTGGTTTCTTCCTGGATGCCCCCCGAGTCGGTCAGGACGAGACGCGCGCCGCTATACAGACCAAGAAAATCCAGGTAGCCCACCGGGTCAATCAATCGCAACCCCCTGACCTTCTCTAAGCGCTCCTCGAGGCCAAACTGAGTAATCATTGTTTTTGTTCGTGGGTGAACTGGAAAAACCACCGGAAGCCGTTCACCGATTTTCTCAAGTGCCTCAAGTATCCTGCCGAAAGTTTCAGGGTTATCAACATTTGAAGGACGGTGAAGTGTCAGAACCGCATAATCTCTGTCCGCCAGGCCCGTCTTTTCTTTAATAGTTGACTTGTTGGCAAGCGGAAGATACTTCAGCAGTGAATCGATCATGACGTTACCGACAAAACGTATACGCTCCGGCGCGATGCCCTCACGAAGTAAATTCTCATCTGCATCTTCAGACGGTGTGAATAGGAGATCCGCAATTTGATCCGTCAGCAGCCGGTTGATTTCCTCGGGCATGGTGCGATCGCGGCTGCGCAACCCTGCCTCGACGTGCGCTACTTTTACCCCCAGCTTTACACAAACAAGCGCGCAGGCAAGTGTCGAGTTGACATCGCCTACCACGATTACCCAGTCGGGCTTTTCTCTATTCAGAACTGGTTCGAAGCGTTCCATGACTGCGGCCGTTTGCGCCGCGTGTGAAGCAGAGCCCACTCCGAGATAAACATCCGGCTGCGGCAACTCCAGGTCGCGGAAGAAGAAATCAGACATCGCCGCGTCGTAATGCTGGCCCGTATGAACAACAAGCGGCGTAAACTCATGTTCGCGCCGCTTCATTGCTTCCACGATGGGCGCGACCTTCATGAAATTCGGCCGCGCACCGACAACATTAATTACTTTGAGCATTCAGCAAAGTAGAGCGTCAGGTTCACAGGTTTCCTGAACGGAAAAGGTTCGAATTTCGTGGATTTTCGTGTGATTTAGTGGATCCTGTCCGGTGCCCTAAGACAAGAACGATCCACGAACTAACACGAACCGCACGAAATAGAACTCCCTCGCGACCATCGTTATATCAACTATAGTCTGATGATCCGAGCGCTGCTACCCTTCCTTAAATCGCCGTTGAGCGCGTTGCGCGTATCAACTATCAGCGAACTCAGTTCGCAAACCCGGCTGTAGTCAGTGGTGCTGTGGTTGGTGACAATCACTACGCAGTCGGCTAAGCGCAGCTCATCGTCCGTCAACGGCACGGAATCGATCGGATCCCCCCCGCCCTCAGTGTGCGCGTCATCAAATCGCACCTGTTTCACAAACGGATCGTGGTAACGCACGTCAGCGCCTTTCGCCCGCAGCCGATCGATGATTGATAAGGCCGGACTCTCGCGCACATCGTCGATGTCTTTCTTGTAAGCTACGCCCAGTAACAAGATACGCGAGCCCTTCATCGACTTGCTTTCATCGTTTAATCCATCTGCAACCAACTGTACTACGTGTTCAGGCATGCGCGAGTTGACCTCTTCCGCCAGGCCGATGAAACGGGAATCAAACCCATGCTGTCGCGCCTTCCAGGAAAGATAGTGCGGATCGAGCGGTATACAGTGCCCGCCGATTCCCGGACCCGGATAGAACGCCATGAAACCAAACGGCTTGGTCGCGGCGGCGCGAATCACTTCCCACGTATCTATATTGAGCGCGTAACAGAGGCGGGCCATTTCGTTTGCCATGCCGATGTTAACTGCACGAAATGTGTTCTCCAGAAGCTTGGCAGTTTCCGCGACCCGGGCTGAGCTGACCGCGTGCACGTCTTTAACGATTTGGGAGTACAGATAAGCTGCCGCTTCGGTTGAGTCGGGCGTTACCCCTCCCACCACCTTGGGAATGTTGTGCGTCTGAAATTCCGGATTACCCGGATCCACCCTCTCAGGTGAGAAGGCCAGCAGAAAATCATGGTCCAGTTTAAGCCCGGTTTCCTCAAACATGGGCAACAACACTTCATCGGTGGTGCCGGGATAAGTGGTTGACTCGAGGACGATCAACTGTCCACGATGCAGGCGCTTCTTGATCTCTTCGGCGGCGGCGAGAATGTAGGAGACATCCGGTTCCTTGGTCTTTCTCAGCGGTGTCGGCACGCAAATTATGATCGCGTCGCATTCCTTGAGGTGGTCGAAATCCGTAGTCGCCTGCAGGAGTTTCTTCTCAACCAGCTTTTTCACAACCGACGAAGCGATATCCCCAATATAAGACTCACCCGAGTTGATCTGCGCTGCTTTTTTTTCGTCAACCTCAAACCCGGTCGCCTGAAAACCGCTGTTCGCGAATTCGGCCAGCAGGGGCAACCCTACATAACCCAAACCGACAACCCCGACGTGGGCTTTCTTCGCCTTAATTAGTTCAATTATTTGTTCCTTGACCATGTAATCCGTTTTTCCCTTAGGCAGTTGAATAGAACTGAGAGTATCGCAGGATTCAAACCGGCAAGACTATTGGAGCGTTGTGGGAGTGTCAAGCAGGGCGTTTTGCGAGATTTTCTTGACACTGGACCATAATCCAACTATACCCTCACAAATTCATGAGCGAAGCCGCTGACTCTTCCCCAAAACTCGTTCGCGGTCTGGGTCTGATCGACGCCAGCATGATCGTGGTCGGGTCGATGATTGGCTCAGGAATTTTTATTACTTCGGCTGAGTCGGCCCGACTAGTAGGAGCGCCCGGTTGGCTGTTAGTTGCCTGGGCGCTGGCCGGCGTGCTCACCATTACCGGCGCGCTTTGTTGCGCCGAGCTCGCGGCGATGATGCCCCACGCCGGAGGGCAGTACGTCTTTTTACGCGAAGCTTATGGTCCAGCAGCCGGATTCCTCTTCGGCTGGTCACTCCTGCTGGTTATCCAAACAGGTACCATCGCCGCCGTCGCAGTTGCTTTTGCACGTTTCATGGGCGTGCTCGCGCCACAGATCTCTGAATCGAATTATATTATCGCGCCAACACACCTCTTCGGCAGCTATGCCATTAGTCTGTCGACTGCGCAACTCATTGCTCTGGTTCTGATTCTGCTACTGACCCTTACCAACACGCGCGGTCTTAAGACGGGCAAACTGATTCAGAACACTTTTACTTTCACCAAGACTGCCGCACTCATCGGTCTCATTCTGGTTGGCCTGTTGCTGGGCTGGAACAGTCAGAGCGCAGCCTACACTTCGTCATGGTGGAATCCTGGGGCGAACGGCTGGAACCCGATGACAGTTCAACCGGACCTGACAACGACCGGTACGACTGCGCTGCTGATGTTGCTGGGCCTGGCGATGGTGGGACCGCTCTTCGCACAATCGGCATGGAACAACGTGACATTCATGGGGAGCGAAGTTCGCGATCCTGGACGTAACTTACCGCGCGCTTTGCTGATCGGATGTGGCGCAGTTGTGACTCTTTACCTTCTCGCCAACGTCGCTTACATCGTGACGCTTCCCCTCGGCACAATTCAAAAGCCCCAAAACAGTGTGGCCACCGCCACGATGCAAGCGGTTTTTGGCCGGCCCGGCGCGATCCTGATGGCCGTGGCTATCATGATTTCAACCTTTGGCTGTAACAACGGCCTGATTCTCGCTGGTGCGCGCGTTTATTACGCGATGGCCCGCGACAACCTGTTTTTCAAACGCGTCGCTTTCTTGAATCGCCATCAGGTTCCGGCAATTGCCCTGGTGATGCAGGGGATCTGGGCGTCGCTCCTGACGCTGCCGCGCACAGTCGTTACTACAACCGATGCGAAGACCGGCGTAGCTACGGTCAGCTACGGCAATGTCTATACGCAACTACTCGAGTACATCATCTCTGCTGATCTGATTTTTTATGCGCTGATGGTGGGTGCGGTGATTGTCATGCGGCGAAAGGCCCCGCAGAACGAACGTCCTTATCGGACTTTCGGTTATCCGGTGGTGCCTTTGATCTATATCTTCCTCGCCCTGTTACTGGTGATCGACCTGGCGATATTAAAACCCACGACCTCCGGCATCGGTTATCTGCTCGTTCTGACGGGCATCCCAGTTTTCCTTATTTGGCGTCGCGCGGCGTCGAAGCAAACGTGAACCGCCAAGGCGCCAAGAACGCCAAGACGGAAAAGCTGACAAAAACAAGGTACCCCGTTCCGTGGGCAACCACTGCTGAATTCTTTATTGAAGTCTTCTTGGCGCTCTTGGCGTTCTTGGCGTCTTGGCGGTTGAACCCTACTTCACCCACTCGTCCGCGATTTCAGTTTCGACTTTTACCGGCACTGTCTTCACATATTCCTCGCCGGCGGCGACCATCGCGCGCTCCACCTTTTTCGCTACCTCGTCGGCCTCACCAGCGTCGGCTTCGACGACAATTTCATCATGAATGATGTTGACAATCTGCGCGTTGGTGCCGCGGAGCTCGTCCTTCAGCAAGCGTAGAGCGCGCTTCAATATGTCAGCACTGGTCCCCTGGATGGGAGTGTTCTTGCCATTGCGCTTGGTCATCGAGATCTGTTGACGGTCCTGTTCGTCGTAACGGAACCGAACCAACCGGCCCGATCCCGTTCTCGCCTGACGATCGCGCACCGCGCGGTTGGCAGCTTCATGTAGATAAGTGTCGAGTCCGCGATAGGTGGCGAAATATTTACGCAGAATATTCTCAGCTTCGGGCACAGTTGAACCAGTCATTATCGAAAAGCGTTGCGCGCCGATGCCATAAACCACGCCAAAGTTCAAACGCTTGGCAAAGTCTCGCTGCTCTCTGGTGACCTGATCGGCGGCCACGTTGAAAACTTCGGCCGCGGTAACGCGATGAAGATCGGCGCCGGAGTTGAAAGCATTGATGAAGGCGCGGTCACCCGAAAACTCAGCCAGGATGCGTAGCTCAATCTGCGAGTAGTCAGCAATCACGAGCTTTCTTCCCTGGGGATGTCCGGAGAAGCAGCGCCGGTATTCTACGGCGTGAGGCACCTGCTGGATGTTGGGATTCGTGCAAGAGAATCTTCCGGTGGGCGCACCGATCTGACGAAAGTCAGCGTGCAAACGCCCGGTGGAGGGACTGATCAAGTCGATCATGTTCTGACCGTAACTGGTGAGTGCTTTTTGCACGGTGCGGTATTCGAGCAGGGTGGCGATAATAGGATACTCCTGCGCGAGCGGCTGCAGTTTCCAGTTGCGGGTTGAATCGGGAACCGGGATACCCAGGCGCTCAAGAGCCTGGGTCAACTGTTGAGACGAATCGAGGTTGATCTCGTCACGCTGCGGCCCACCAAAAAGAGTTCCCTGGTTTGACTCTTCCGCCAGCACCTCCTGTAGATCATTGGCCAGCTGGATCCTTCTCTTCTCAACTATCGACAACTGCTCGAGCCAGCGGTCCTTGTGCATGTAAAATCCGGTCAGCTCCATATCAGCAACCGTCATCACGCACTCAAACTCGAGCTGCGCACACTGGACCAGCGAATCGCTTCGCAAACGCTCGATCAACTTCCCGCGCAGTGGAACTAAAACTGCCGCGTCGCGAGCGGCATACTCGAGTTGGGCCTCGGAAAGTTCAAAGTTCCAATTGCTCAGCCTTTCGGTCTTATCAACCGACTCATTCAGGTAGCGGGAGGCAACGGCCTCGAGGCCGTGACGCTCTTCAATATCTCCAGCGCCGATCAACTGGCTGGCCAACAACGTGTCGAATATTCCGCCGAGATCCGTCCCGAGGGTGTGCTTGATAAATTTCGCGTCAAACTTCGCGTTGTGGGCAATCTTTACCGGACGGTGCGCAGCCAGCAGGTCGCGCAGCGGAGCGAGCGCGTTGGTTTCTCGAAGATTGCCGTTGCTCCGCTCACCAAAAGCATCGAGATCAATGATATACACCCCACCTGGAGTGGCCAGTTGGATCAAACGCAACCGGCCGAGATAGGGATCAAGCTCGGTAGTTTCAGTATCGAGTCCGATTGCCTGGTGAGCTGATAGTGATTCAATCGCCTTGCGAAGGTCTTCCTCGTTCTTGATTAGTTGGTAATTCGTGTTCATGGACCAATTAGATCTATAACTTCACTCGCAGGCTGCTGAAAAACTAAGAGCGATCCACGAAATCACACGAAGCTGCACGAAAAGTTTTTAGTTCGAGTCATTTCGTGTGGTTTCGTGGATCGTATTTGCTGCTTTAATTAAAACAGTCCTTCAAAACCTTCGTTAAGTCAGCTCTCGAGCGCCTGACCATGGACGCGAGGCTTCACCAGCAACAACAGCAACAAAGCCGCTGTGGCACCGAGGGCGGCGCTGACGAGGAAGGCCGTTTCCGGGCCGCGCCAATCCCACAAAGTACCCATTAACAGCGACGCCGGCAGCACAGTTATTCCGAAGGCAAGATTATACAACCCATAGGCCGTGCCGCGTTGTTCGGGTCTCACCAGATCCGCAACCAGAGCCTTCTCCGCGCCTTCCACCAGTCCAAAATAAATTCCGTAGATCAGGAAAAGTATCCAGGCGGAAACCGGATGGGCCACGAAAGCAAAGCCCGCATAAACCGCGGCGTAAAGAATCCAACCAGAAACTATCAGACGCTTCCGGCCCAAACGATCCGAAAGGTCGCCACCAAAGATCGAGCTTAAAACTTTACTGGCATGTAGCGCCGCCCACAGTAGAGTGGTGCTTAAGACCGAGACACCAGCGTCCCGTGCGCGCAGCAAGAGAAAAAAGTCTGATGAATTTGAAAGCGTGAAGAGTGCGATGATTACCAGAAAGCATTTGAAATTACCGTCAAAACCGCGTAACGACAGATGCACCGGCGGAACGACAATTTTTGTATCCGCATCTTGAACGGAATCTGGAGCAGGCTTCGGCTTATGCGACTCGCGTACAAAGAACGAAACCACCAACACCGCGGCTAGTGCCGGAATTGAAGCCAGCAGAAAGATTGTGGTGAAGTCTCTGGCGGTAAGCGCGCTGCTGTCGGCGGCCAGCAACAGCACTAGCAGGTAACCGATTAACGGGCCGACCACTGCTCCGGTGTGATCCATTGCCCGGTGGAATCCAAAGGCCAGCCCCCGTTCTTTGATGGTCACAGTGTCCGCGATCATCGCATCGCGTGGCGCTGTTCGTACCCCTTTTCCCACCCGATCAGAAAGACGAATTGCCAGGACTTGATGCCAGCTGGTCGCGAACGCCAGCAGCGGCCTGGCGAAACTTGACAGCAGATATCCGGAAACGACAAAGATTTTTCGTTTGCCGTACCGATCGCTGAAATGGCCGGCAAATAGTTTGAGCAGGCTGGAGACGGATTCGGCCGTGCCTTCGATACTTCCAAGCACACGCGGGGAAACGCCCAGGGTATTGTTAAGAAAGAAAGGTAGAAGCGGGTAGATAATTTCGCTGGAAACGTCGTTCAGCAGACTGACGAGACTGATCGCAAAGACGTTCCGTGGCAGCCGGCGGTAGCGGCCCCATAATCCAAAGATTCCTCCGGGAGTGGAAGGGACTGTCTCAGGCTCGAATAGATCGGCGGCGTCATCGGTATCGCTTTTCCCCATAGTGCGCGACTCAGCGAGCGGTGGCCGGTTTGGTTGGCGCCGATCGTGGGCGGTTGGGAACGGGCTTGGGCGCCAGGCGACTGCTCCACCACCAAAAGCCTCCACTACCCAGTAAGGCAACCAAAACGATGCCGATGATGGCCAGCCTAATCGCCCAGCGAATCGCGAGTTTCGCAATCAGGAAAAAGATGACCAGGATAACTACCCCGGCGATTATGAAGATCGTGGTAAAGCTCATTTGGGATTAGTAGCAGTGAGCAGCAGATGGTTACTTTCACTGCTCACTTCGTCACGGCTGCCTGCTTTTATTTCATTTATTACTCTTGCTTCTGCCTTCTGCCTTCTGCTTTCTGCTTTCTGCTTTCTGCCTTCTGCCCACTGCCCACTGCCCACTGCCTACTGGTCACTTTTTCCGGTAGCTCGCTCTCACGACCGTCTTGATGTTACCGCGAACGTGAAAGTCGCCTTCAATCTCCACGCTCAACGGATCACAGGCACTGACAAAGTCGTCAAGAATCACATTAATAACGTGCTCGTGAAAGATCTTCACGTCTCGAAATGAGTTGATGTAGAGCTTCAGACTCTTCAGTTCCACGCAACGCTCGTTTGGAACATATTCGAGCCGGATGGTGGCAAAATCCGGAAAGTCGGAAAAGGGACAGATAGCTGTGAATTCAGTTATTTCGAAATCGATCTTTATTTCGCGGCCCGGAAACTCATAAGCGAAAGTGTCGAGTGGAAACAACTCCATCTCTTCGCGTGGTGTCGAGCGAATATCAAGACCCTGCTGATTAATTGGCGCGAGCGGACTTTCACTGATTGCCATAGATTGCTCCTCGATAGTGGAAGAGGGATCTTAGCCGAGCCGGCGACTCGCCGCAATTGAAGGGAAGAAGGAGGTAGGTCCTATCCGTCTTATAGGTCCTATATTACTTGGATATCAAGAGGCCTGCTCAGCTGTAAGAGCTGGCCGGTCGCCCGATGGTAAACAGCTTTACCAGCACGACGCCGGCGACGAAGCCGCCAATGTGGGCAGCATAAGCCACACCGCCCTGTTGTGATCCGCCTCCGAGAATTCCCAGTCCACTAATCAACTGAAACGCGAACCAAATCCCGATGGCTACGTAGGCTGGCACGTCGGTCAGAAAGCGAAACAGGATTACAGTCACCCGGCGGTGTGGATGTAGAACAATGTAACCACCCAGAACGCCTGAGATTGCCCCGGAAGCTCCCAGGCTGGGAATCAGCAAGCTCGACGGGTCAGTCGCAAACATGACCGTCGTCACTACATGGGCCAATGAAGCGATCACGCCGGTGAGCAGGTAAAAGATCAGATATCTAAAATGGCCTAACCGGTGCTCGACATTGTCTCCAAAGATCCAGAGAAAAAGCATGTTGCCGGCGATGTGCGCGATACCGCCATGCATGAACATCGAAAAGATCAAAGTTAGATAGACGGAAACCGGAGTTGGCTGAAGGCCAGGAATTAAGAGTTGCTGCCCGGTCACCGGATGCTCGACGATCCTGTCGGGAGTCCTGACGTCGCGGCCGCTCACAATCTCCTGCGGCACTGTCGAGAATGCGTAGGTGAATCTCTCGTTCGTTCCAAGTTGTTGCAGGAATACAAAGACAAGAATATTGATGGCAATCAAAACGTAGTTAACTATGGGAGTGGTTGTACGATCAGTATTGTCATCGTAAAGCGGGAAAACCATCTTGTATTGTCCTCAGTCGAATAAGACTAACCGCCAAGACGCCAGGAACGCCAAGGCCAGGGAGAATAAAACAACGACCAGCAAGAGGTATTCTCAAACAAACGGCACTCAACTATCAATCTATAGTTGTTCCTGCTCCGCTCTCGGCGTTCTTGGCACCTTGGCCGTTAAACCCCGATTCATTCCGCAATCCTCACGCCGGCGTGAACAATCGCCGGTTCGTGAGGTTTTAAGAGTTCGTAGCCTTCCGAGCGGGCAACGAATGTGGCCGCGGTAATGTCACCGACAACATTCAGAGTCGTGCGGCACATATCAAGGATTCGATCCACTCCCAGAATGATCGCGATCAGCGCGGGATTTACTCCGATGGTAACCAGCACGCCGATGATGAATGGAATTGAGCCCGAAGGCACGCCCGCCGTTCCGATACCTCCCAGAATGGCGAGATAAACCACCATCAGTTGCTGGCCCAAAGAGAGGTCAACCCCGGCAAGCTGGGCCAGAAACAGCACGGTCACTCCTTCATATAACGCGGTTCCGTTCTGATTTGCCGTCGCGCCCACGGTCAACACAAAACTATTGATCTCCTGGGGCACACCCAGGTTCTCTTCCGAAATCTTTAATGCTGTCGGCAGTGTCGCATTCGATGATGAAGTCGAAAAGGCCGTCAGGATTACCGTTTTTATCCGTCTGAAGAACTCCAGTGGCGACATTCGCGACAGGAAATAGATAGATAGTGAGTAAACGCCAAACATGTGTAATGAGAGACCCACCAGCACCGTCACCACAAACCAGCCCAGGGCCTGCAAGAGATCCAATCCAAAGCGCGCAGTGTTATTGAAAAGCAGGCACGCCACGGCATAGGGAGCAAACTTCATGATGATCTCGATGATCTTCGCCGTGATCTCATAAAGCGCTTCCAGGACCAGCAACAAAGGCGCTGTGACTTTTACCGGAATCAGCGTGATGGCAATGCCAATTACCAGGGCAAAGAACATCAGGTGGAGCATGTTTGGAGTCCCGGCCGAAGTCGCCGTGCTGGGGTTCGATGGAACTCCGGCGACGGCGGCAATCGGGTTTGAAGGAACGATCGTCTCGACCACCTGCATCAGCGGCGAGGTCACAGCGCCCGACTTCTTGGCGGCATCAACCTGCTTCGTCGCATCCGAGCTGTAACGCTGTTCGAGCGCCGCTTTGGTCGCAGGATCGATGCGCTCGCCGGGCCTTATCGTGTTGGCCAGAGTCAATCCGATAACTACAGAAATGGCCGACAACACGAAACAGTAAACAAAAGACTTCAGACCTACGCGACCGAGTTTGCGAATATCTCCGATGCCCGCAACACCAACCACCAGCGACGAGAAAACCAGCGGCACCACAATCATCAGCAGCGACCGCAGAAATATCTGACCGATCGGCTGCGTGATGTTATCAATCACCCATGCGACCCGCGGGTGATCGCCGCCAAAGGCAAAGTTGACCGTGACGCCGGCAATTACCCCGACCGCCAGGCCGATCAGGATGCGCGTATGCAGCGCCATGCCTTTTGGTTTGTCGGGGGTTTCTTCGTCAAGATCGGTGGTTACTTCGCGCTCGAACGCATCGGCGTCGATCTTCGGACGGGTCACCTCATCGTCGTGTTCATTTGGCATATTTTTTATCTAGACTCCGGGAGTTCGAATTTGCGGTTTGTTTTACCTTCCCCAGCGTAGTTTGTCACGCAACACATCGAAATAATTTCTGTTAGTGGGTTGGACGATATTGAATGTAGTTTGACTCTTGCGAATTACCACGCGGTCATCGAACTGCAAGGGAAATCCAACCTGGCCATCCAGTGTTAAGGCAACATCTTCCTTGTCAGTTTTCAGACAAAGTTCAATGAATGCGTCATCGGGCACCACGATCGGGCGGTTGGAAAGAGTGAAGGGGCAAATGGGCGTTATGACTACCGCATTCATCGAAGGAAAGATCACTGGACCGCCGGCTGACAGGTTGTAGGCGGTTGAGCCGGTGGGAGTAGAGACAATCAGACCGTCTGCACGGAATGAATTTACAAACTGCTGGTTGAGGTAAGCTTCTATCTCAATGATACGTGCTAGCGCAGATTTGTTGATTACGACGTCATTGAGTACCCGATTCCTGGTCATATGCTCATGACCCCGAAGCAGTTCAACGGCCAACATCACCCGTTTGTCGAGACGGTAGTTGCCGGCAAGAATCGACTCGAGCGCCACGTACAACTCTTCGATGCGAAACTCGGCGAGGTAGCCCAACCCGCCAAAGTTAACTCCCAAAACTGGTACTTCCTTGTCACCCATCATCCTCGCCGTAGCGATCATTGTCCCATCGCCACCGAGCACCAGAATCAGATCGACACTTGCAGCCAGCTTCTCCGGCTCGACTTCAGAAACCGCGCAGCCGGTTTGTTGGGCGATTCGCTGGCGCTCGATTTCGGGCCCACCCAGGAGAGCAATTCCACGTGCGGCAAGCCAGATCGTTAACTCGCAGATCGTCTTAAGTGCGTCCGGCTGATTTGGCTTGAGAACGATGCCGACACGCTTTATAGAGGAGATGGTCATCGCCAATTCGCGGTAAACCAACTAGTAGACATCTTTGGGATTGAAGAAAACGCTGGCAATGGTAACTGCAAGAATGACCAAGGGCAATACGAAGCAGCGGGGGCAAGCTAGTGCTTCTCATAAAGCGCGAGGAATTCTACATTCCCGTCTGCGCCGTGAATCGGAGACTCGATTACGTTTCGTACCTGCAGCCCCAACTCCTGAGCCGCGCGGTTGACCTCGTCGATGACGCGCGCATGCTTTTGGGGATCGCGAACGATACCGCCCTTTCCCACTTCTCCCCGGCCAACTTCAAATTGAGGTTTGATGAGCGTGATCAGGCGGCCGGTGTCAGTCAGTAATGGAACAATTGCAGGCAGGATTTTGGTAGCGGAAATAAAGGATACGTCCATAACCACGAGCTCAAACCTATTTGCGAAGTCCTCTGGTTTGAGGTAACGCGCGTTAACACCTTCTCTAACCTCCACACGCGGGTCGGTCCTGAGTCGCCAGTCGATTTGATTATGACCGACGTCGATCGAGACGACTCTGTCGGCTCCGTGTTGCAGCAGGCAGTCTGTGAAGCCGCCGGTGGAAGCACCTACATCCAGGCAGGTCAATCCCTCGACTTTGATCTCAAACTCTCGCAGGGCAGTTTCCAATTTCAAACCGCCGCGGCCGACGTAGCGCAACGCCGGATCTTCGCTGCCTTTGACGCGAATCTCAGCGTCAGGAGCAATTAGGTCCGAAGCTTTATTGATCCGTTGTTCGTTAACCAGGACAACGCCGGCCATGACCATGGCCTGTGCCTTCGTGCGCGACTCCGCGAGTCCTCGTTCGACAAGCAGCTTATCAACTCGCTCGTGCTTCATTGGGTTTTACTTTACCGCAAAAACCCAATTGTGGCGTCTGCCGGGTTCCAGAGATCTCTTATGCCTGTCGCCGCGAGCTGTGCGCTATCGCACGGGGCCTTTCGTAGAGTTCCAAAGCGCCCGCGCAATCCTGACATAACCAGACCATTATGTGAGCTGCGTCTGACCAGAAAAAGGACTCGACCTGACGGGCGACATGCATTGCCTGGTTGACAGGCAGGTGTTGTAGCGCTTGCACATAGACGACCCCGCTGTAAAACTCGCCCTGGGCGCCTTCATCTCTGTGAATACACTCCCGTTCACGAAACATCTGATTCTTCATAGAATTACCCCAAATCCTCGCGTTCTTACCGCGATTTATTGAACCGTCAATGAAAAGTCGGGGTTTCGTTATGTGAGAGAGATCAACGGGGGCAAGATTCCCGCTATCGATGAAAAGCTCAAGTTCGCTTGCGACAAATCATGCCACCCGTGTTGGAAACAGTCAACAACCTTTTCGAACGCGGAGCGTCTTCGCGACACTGTCTGCGCACGGTGAAACATCTCTACTCAGGTCTCGGCAGCCCTTCGAAGATGTCTCGAATTCGAAGGACCTCGTCGGAATGCTTACCCTCTCGTCGCTCGCGGTTTGCGCGTCTCTGTTCTTTAGCTTCTCTTTTAGCGGCGCGCCGCTCCTCGCGAGTTTCATATTCGGACTCAAAACTCTGCTCCGGAGCTACCGTAGCATGTCGAACAACCGGCCTATTTGTAGCTGCGTTCGAAGAGTTGAGCGGACGGGCAGTCAACGAATCCTGAACCTGGGCTTTCACTTTGGCCGGTGTAATTGAATCAATTGTAGAACTTCCTGACTGGCTTTCGTCTATTGGAGCAACAGCTTTTGATGCGACTCCCCGGGCGCCCGCCGAGAGTCTCTCGAGGCTGGAACCGGGCTGTGCCCCGGTCGTGCGGAATTGTGAGAAATAGAATGCCGTCGCTGTTGCCCCAAGAAAAACAGCACCCGCCAGCGCAAACCCCGCGAGCCATGGCCGCGAGAAACCAGGCTTCACGGAGAGTTTTTCAATAGGCACTACCGGTCGAGCAGAGAGCAATGTCGCTTCGTCGTCAAAATGCGGCTGCGCCAGTGATGATTCCGGGCTCCAGAATTGTTGATCAGTGATATTCGATTCCATAGATCTCAAGAAAATCTCAGCCGCAAGGACTGGTTCAATAAGGTGTCAACGTTCAGGCAGGAAATGATTAGCAATACGTAGGCCACATAGTGCTTTGAGTATTTAGCCCTCAATAAGTCGGGGAAGAAACTTGTAGCAGCTCATTTTTCATCATCCATTGAACAGAGCGAGCTACCCATATGGTGCACGAAAACAACGCGCCCGTCTGTCGGAACCAGACGGGCGCGGTATTCTTTCAGGGATTGGGTACGATGAAACTATCCACCCACTTTTTGAGGTTTCGTGCGACGATGATCCATCACGTCAACACTCTCTTTCACCCGGTTGTAAATGCCATCGGCATCCAGACCATACTTGGCTAGCAGGAGCTTGGGATCGCCATGCGTAACCAGGCGATCCGGTATTCCCATTCTCACGACTCGCACTTTGTCTTGCAGTCCGTTTTCTTCCAGTAACTCCAAAACCGCTGAGCCAAAGCCACCGGCCAGATAGGCCTCTTCAACCGTAACGATCAGCCGTTTGGTTTTTGCCAGAGCGAGCAGGAGGGAGGCGTCTAAAGGTTTCACAAACCGGGCGTTAACTACGGTAACTTCGATGTTCTCCTTCGCCAGGTTCGCAGCTGCCTGCAATGAAGGATGGACCATTGAGCCATATGCGACAATGGCAATCTCACCGCCATCGCGAAGTATTTCACCTTTGCCGATTTCAAGAATTTGCGGAGCTCGAGTAATGTCGGCGCCGACACCGTTGCCTCGCGGATAACGCATCGCCGCGGGTCCTTCGTGCTCAACCATCGTCAGCAGCATATCGCGCATCTCGCCTTCATCCCTGGGCGCCATTACAACCAGGTTAGGAACAGCCCGGAGGTATGCAATATCGAGTAGGCCATGATGGGTTGGGCCATCACCGCCGGCAACGCCGCCACGATCCAGGCAGAATTTCACATTGAGATTTTGAATACAAACATCATGGATTAACTGATCAAACCCGCGCTGAAGAAACGTTGAATAGATTGCACAAACAGGCTTCAGGCCTTCACACGACATTCCAGCGGCAAAAGTGATGCAATGCTGTTCCGCGATGCCAACATCAAATGACCGTTCAGGGAATCTCTCTAGCGGAGTGCAAACCCCGGTGCCGTCAGGCATGGCCGCCGTCAGGGCTATGATCTTCTCGTCCTTCTCCATCAAATCGGCCAGAGTGTTCCCAAAAACTGCGGTGTAGGTTGGAGCACCGGCTTTCGACTTGATCGCCTGGCCGCTCTTGAGGTCAAACGGGCCGGTTGCGTGCCACTTATAATAATCTTTCTCCGCCTGAGGATAACCTTTGCCTTTAGTTGTCAGCGCGTGAACGATTACCGGTCCATCCTTAATCTGTTGAGCTTCGCGGAAGGCAGCCACCAGCGCCCTCGGATTATGACCGTCTACGTAGCCGATATATTTGAAGCCCAGCTCATTCACGAGCGCGCCGGGCAGCACGGCTGCGGCAATAGCGTCCTTAACCGTCTTGGCCGCGTGATGTAAACGCTCACCCAGCGATGGAATCGCCAGCAGGGTCTCCTCCACCTCGTCCTTGAAACGATGGTAACCGTGGGCGCCTCGAATGCGGTTCAAATAACCCGTTAACGCGCCGACGGCCGGCGCAATCGACATCTCGTTGTCGTTGAGAACTACGATCAAACGGCTCTTGAGATGGCCGGCCTGGTTAATTGCTTCCATTGCCATTCCACCAGCCAGCGACGCGTCACCAATCAAGGCAACCACATGATGGTCCTCGCCCTTTTTGTCTCGTGCGATAGCCATTCCGAGAGCAGCAGAAAGCGAGGTTGAAGCGTGGCCCGCGCCAAACATGTCATATTCCGATTCGTCTCGACGCAAGAAGCCGCTAATGCCGCCATACTGTTTGATAGTGGGCAGAAGGTCGCGCCGGCCGGTTAGAATTTTGTGCGCGTATGCCTGATGCCCCACATCCCAGACAAGGCGATCATGGGGCGTCTCAAATGCGTAGTGCAGCGCCACAGCCAATTCAATCGCCCCCAGGGAGGCGCCGGTGTGGCCGCCAATACGCGACATGGTTTCGAGTATGTATTGCCGAATCTCGTCGGCTACTTGCTGCAACTTGTCTAACGGCAGTTGCCGTAGATCCGCGGGTGAGTCTATTTTATCTAGAAGGTCCATTTTGCGCCGGGGTATTGTATCGTGGCAGTTTAGGTTTGACTACTCACAACTATCTTTGTGGGTAGTTTTCATTGTAGAACAAACGGCATTCGAATTGGACTTAAAAAGAGACAGCTCGTTAGCATGGAATGTCTGGATGTTGTGCCATGTCCACCACACAAGAAGGATGATGCGACTATTGTCAGCCCGATGATTGTTCTACGTTGCATTTTCACAAGTTACGTCAGATCAAATATTCATGAACCTTGGGCTTGGTGGCCCTTTGCGACATAAAGTACTCTGCATCGCAGTACAATGTCAATCCCTTAATCTTTCCAGTAGTGTCCTAATCGGAATCTCTGTGCGACCTCCGTGCTCTCTGTGTCTCTGTGGTGTGTGTTTTCCGTCGCTTTCCACCACGGAGACACAGAGAACACAGAGGTGGCACAGAGAACAACTCAAATTAGGACACTACGATCTTTCCAGACTAATTAAGCTTGGTGGGCGTCTAAAACCCGAGCACCACATTTAGCTCCCCGAAGAATCTCTGATCATGCAATGAAAATAGCTTAAAAGGAGTTGGTGAAAAATGTCTTTGCGAAAAAATTTACTCGGAATCTCAGGAATCATTTTGTCTCTTGGCATGGTTGCCATTGCCCAGCAACCGCAAACACCCACGACTACGAAGGATGGGACCCTCAAACGCGAGCGGCTGGAGCGAAGAGAAAGACTCCGGGAAGGCATTGATGGAATGCGCCGGCATGGCGGGCCGGAGGGCTTCGGCCGCCGCGGACCCGGATCCGGCAACATCCTGCGCGGAATTGAGCTTACCGAAGCCCAGCGCGAACAGATTCGCGCCATCACGCAGCGCCGGCTCGATAGCACGAAAGCTCAGCGGGAAGAATTATTTAAGCTACGCGATAAAAGAATTGCCGGCACATTTAGCGCTGAGGATGAAGCACGTGCGAAGGTCTTGCGTCAGGAGATTCACACGGCAATGGAGGGCGTTCGAACTGAAACTGAAGGAGTTCTAACTGCAGAACAGAAATCCCGGATTCAGGAATTGCAGAAAGAGCGCAACACAATGCGCGAACAACGGATGAAGGAAAGACTGGAAAGAAGGAATAAGACGCAGTAATTGCCGCCGATCAAAAAGTATGCAAAGGTCCGGTTCTCAATGAGGGCCGGACCTTCGTATTAGACTAGCCGATAGGCTCGATCTCATCCTCAATAAACTCGCCGAATCGCTCGCGTAATTCATCGCGACCACGCCGGAAGGCCTCAAGCCTGGTCTTCTCGCCCCCTGCAACTCGCGCGGGATCTTCAATGCTCCAGTGAATCCGACGAGATGCGCCTGGAAACACGGGGCAATGTTGGTTCGCGTTGTCGCAAACCGTAATTACATAATCGAACGGCTGGGTAATGAACTCATCGAGCGACTTCGAGCGATGGCTTGATATGTCTATGCCGATCTCCTTCATTACTTCAATAGCTTCCGGCCTGACTTGAGTCGGGTCCACACCAGCGCTTTTCACCTCCACCCGATCCCCGGCCATGTCACGCAGAAGTCCTTCGGCCATTTGACTGCGGGCGGAGTTGCCGGTGCAGAGAATCAAGACTCTTGAACGATTACTCATGAATTTTTCCCTGGGGTTTACTTTTCACCCCGTAGGAGCCTGTCCAATTCCCACGGTCGCCGGAGCGCAGCATGACGCTGAAGCAACTGTTGCGGGCAATCCGGCGTTAGCGTGGTCCTCCGTAAGCTTCTCCCCGCATTCGCAGGGCGCCGTTTCCGTAAGATTGTCCTGAAGCACCACGAACACTTCCCATTCGTTGCCATCCGGATCTCGCACCCATGTCTTATCCTGAGTTGCGTAGCAACAATCTGTCTGCATCTCGTCCCGGGTCACTAGACCGGAGTCTGCCCATTTCTCTCGCATCGCCAGCACGTCCGCAGTTGAGGCAACCTGAAGGCCGAGATGCGATAGAGCGCCTCGCTCATTAAACGCTACCTCATTAAGCGTCAAATTCAACGGCGGATTTTGCACGTCAAACTTGGCGTAGCCGGTGCGGACTTTGCTCGGCTCGATTCCCAGCATTCGCTGATAAAATTCGATGCTTTCTGCAACGTTGCGAACATTCAGCGCCAGGTGCGCCTTTAGTACGTTCACCGGGTTTTGTGGGTTGCTTTCCATATCATCCTCCTCTATATTTCATATTCGCTTATGCGAATGTATGGGCACTCTAAACCTGGCGGGTCATATCTGTCAAGCCGCATATAAAGGTTGGTGGCGGTCAATGAGCGGGATTCAAATCAGACCTTTAACCCCTGATGACTGGGAGTTGGTGGAGACGATTTACCAGGATGGCATTGCCACGGGCCAGGCCACATTTGAAACGCAAACGCCTTCATGGACTGAATGGAACAATAAGCACTTCACTACTCCTCGGTTGGTAGCCACGTCAGAAGAGGGCGTGGTCGGCTGGGCTGCCTTAAGTCCGGTTTCCACGCGCACTGTTTATTCAGGGGTGGCCGAAATCAGCGTCTATGTGGCCGGCGACTGGCGTGGAAAAGGGGTTGGCCGGGCATTGCTGGAGAAGCTCATAGTGGCGTCAGAGAAGAATGCTATCTGGACATTACAAGCCACCATCTTCGCCGAAAACGCAGCCAGTATGGCGCTGCATAAATCCTGTGGCTTCCGTGAAGTGGGAAGGCGTGAGCGCATCAGCAAGATGAACGGCGTCTGGCGCGACACTATACTTCTCGAAAGACGGAGCAAATTAGTTGGTCTCGATTGAATACGGAGATCGGGGATGTTTGAGAGCAAGAACCGGGTAGAATTATTCGATGTTTTGCTCTTAAATACCGGGTGAATTTGGTATGAATGTAGGAACTCTGGATCCCTGAAAATCGTAATAAATACACCAGGAATTGGTAGCAACTTACTGAATGGGAAACAAGCAATACAGCATTGAAGTGCTCTTCAAGGCGCTCGCAGATCGCACGCGCCTGCGGCTGATCAATCTTATGGGAGACGATGAGGTCTGCGTTTGCTTCTTCGTAGAAGTATTGAAGACAAACCAGCCGAAAATCTCGCGTCATCTCGCCTATTTAAGACGCGCTGGAGTGGTTTCCGCTCGCCGCGACGGCAAATGGATTCATTACCGCATTGTTGAACCGCCTGACTCGCACGCAGCCAATATCTTTCGTGAAGTCCGCACGTGGCTTTCAAATGACCCGAGCATGCAAAGCGATCGGGCGCGGTTACAAAAGATTTGCTGTGCCCCTCAGCTTCCGGTCCAACTGAAGCGCGCTCCGATGCCCGCCAGCCTGGTGGCCTGACATAATCTAACGTGACATGTTCTAGAGCGTGTCCAATAAGGGAAGGAACGACAATGGTTACAGCTATTGAACCACTACTCCGTGAACAACTAATCGATCGGCGTCACAAATTGGAGGATGCCGCGAGTGCTTTTTACCGGCCCGCTGAGCTGACGAAACTTTTGGCGGAAGTTGACGCCGCCTTGCATCGCATGGATATCGGCGTTTACGGCCTTTGTGAAGTTTGCCATGAGCCGGTAGAGACAGAACGCTTGATCGCGGACCCTTTGGCCCGTTTCTGTCTGGGTGACCTGACGCCCAGCCAGCAGCGCGCACTGGAAGAGGATCTGGAAATGGCAGCACAGATCCAAACAGGCTTGTTGCCGCAACCGAGTCAAAAGATTGACGGATGGGACGTAGCCTACCATTACGAGCCCGCCGGTCCGGTCAGTGGTGATTATTGCGACTTAATTAGCGGTGAAGATCACTCGCTACACTTTGTTCTGGGCGACGTGTCGGGCAAAGGGGTGGCAGCCTCCATGCTGATGGCGCATCTCCACGCCATGTTTCGCACACTCACGTCAATCAACCTGCCGCTTGAGCAGATGGTCGAGCGGGCCAGCCGCGTCTTTTGCGAGAGCACTTTGCCGACTCAGTACGCGACGCTCGCTTGCGGCCGGGCAAACACCAGTGGCGAAGTGGAAATATGTAATGCCGGGCATCTGCCGCCGCTGTTGATTCAAGATGGGAAAGTCACCAGCATTGCGGCGACAGGTCTTCCGGTCGGAGTTTTTTGCAGCGAGAGTTTTACAGTGAGCCGAGTTCACATGAACAAGGGTGACACGCTGTTTCTCTATACTGATGGACTGTCGGAGAGTTTGGACGGAACGGGGAACGAATATGGTCCTGAACGGCTGGCGCAGCTCCTCAATGAGAACAACCATCTGCCTCCGGATTCGATCGTTTCGCTCTGCAGACAGGAATTGCTCACCTTCGCCGGGGGAATGCCTCCTCGAGACGATTTGACGCTCATGGCGATCAGGCGAACGAAATAGCTCTCTGCGGCGTGTCCTAAAGTTCTACTCTTTGCGAGATCTTTGCGTTCCTGGCGCTCTTTGCGGTTAATTGTTTTCAAATACTTTTACCGCAAAGTTCGCCGAGAACCGCGAAGGTGCGCAAAGAATTTCTCCACATTGGGGGCACTACCCTGCTGTGCCCCTTCCTTGACAATCCGGAATCGCCGATTAGAATGTTTTCTCGCCCGAGTTGGCACATGGAGATGTGGCCGAGTGGCTGAAGGCGGCGGTTTGCTAAACCGTTAAGGGTCTTAAAAGCCCTTCACAGGTTCGAATCCTGTCATCTCCGCCATTTATTACAGAGGTCAGAAGTCAGAGGTCAGAGGTCAGAAGTCAGAGGTCAGTAAGAAGCGTTGGTTTTTCTGCTACTGACCACTGATCCCCGACGTCTGACCTCTAATTCTTATTGCCTCTGATTTCTGACCTCTGATCTCTGACCTCTGATTTCTGACCTCTGGCTCTTATGGCTGTTCGCGTACGTTTCGCCCCGTCACCAACCGGCTATTTACACATTGGCGCCGCTCGTTCGGCGCTTTTCAACTGGTTGTTTGCGCAAAAGACCGGCGGAAAGTTTCTGCTCCGCATTGAAGACACGGATTTGCAGCGTTCGACAGAAGAATCTACGCGCTCGATTATCGAAGGCCTGGAGTGGCTCGGACTAACCTACGACGAAGAGATTGTTTTTCAATCGGCCAACGCAGACAAACATCGCGCGGCGGCCTACAAACTCATCGAAGAAGGCAAGGCGTATCGTGATTTCACACCCAGGGCAGAGCGCGATGATGCAACTGTAAAGCAGGGTATCGCCGATCGCGCCCGTGCTCACTCGGCCGAAGGAGTCGATCCGCGCAGCAATTCCTACCGTGATTTATCAAAAGAGGAATCAGACAGACGCGCGGCAGCAGGCGAACCATTCGCTGTGCGCCTGAAAATCTCGCGCGAGGGCAAAACGCATTTTGAAGATATGGTCTATGGGCCTCAGGAGCGGGACTACTCCGAGATTGAAGATCTCGTACTGCTACGCTCTGATAGTCATCCACTCTACAATCTCTCGGTCGTGATCGATGACATTGAAATGGGCATCACCCACGTGATTCGCGGCCAGGACCATCTGACCAATACGCACAAACAAATCCTGCTTTACGAAGCACTCGGGGCCAGTGTCCCGCATTTTGCTCATCTGCCTTTAATCCTGGCGCCAAACAAAGAAAAACTTTCCAAACGCAAACACGGTGAAGTGGTTTCGCTGACAACTTATCGTGATCGCGGATTCGTGCCGGCGGCCTTTCGCAATTTTCTCGCACTGCTGGGCTGGGCACCGGCAGCCGGGAAAGAAATCCTTTCGGTTGAGGAATTGGTCCAGGAGTTTTCTTTAGAACACATTCATCGCTCGCCTGCAGTTTTCAATTTTCAGGAGAACGATCCGCGACACTGGACTGATGAAAAGGCGCTCTGGGTAAACGCCCAATACATTCGCACTATGCCGATCGATGAGTTGTTCCCTTTGGTGAAAGCAGAACTGCGAGCCAACAAACTCTGGCGCGAGGAATATAACGATGACGACCGTGATTGGTTTGTAAAAGTCCTTGACCTGATTCGGCAGCGATACCACACGCTCAAAGATTTCTCCGGGCAGGGGCGCGCCTATTTCTCCGATGACTTCGATTTTGACGAAGCAGCAATCAGCAAGAATCTAAGAGAAGATCCGGGTCTACAGGAACTTCTGCCGGCGCTGGCGAATCATCTCGAAGAGACTGATCCGTTTACGGCTGAGACTGCCGAAGCGACTCTGCGTAGATTTGCTGAAGAAAAAGGGGTTAAGGCCGGCCTGTTAATCAATGGATCACGAACTATGCTTACCGGCCAGGCTGTGGGTCCCTCGATGTTTGAAGTATTTGAAATCCTCGGGCAGAAACGTTCTGTTGAAAGGCTTCGCAGTGGGGTACCATGGTTCAGCGCTATGAATGCACTGGGTGATGTCGGATTGAAGCCTTTAGTAGTCTAGCTGGTCGTCACCCGGCGGCATTTGATCTCAAAGTCGTCTCTAAGAGGAGTAGCTCATGCTAAGAAGAATACTGATCATCGGCCTGCTGGTTCTCGCAACCTCAACCGTCAACGCTTTGGCTCAAAATAGTAACTCCTCTACCGTGCGGCCTCGCACAACAGGGCCTACAACCAACACGAATAAATCCTCCACTAACACGAACAAATCTTCCTCCGAGTCACAGAAAAGCACGGATGTGCAGCGGCCGGCCACAAGTCAACCCACCGCGCGTCAAACGACTCCGAAGCCAAAAGTGACTGCAACAGAGACACCCGGGTCGCAGAGTGTGATCGCAACCTTCAATGAACTGATAAACGGCATTCGCCATGCGGACGTCAAAGCAGTCTCCAGCGCCTATTGGAATTCTCCTCGACTAATTCTCTTCAACAACAACGGTACTGTCACAAAAGGGTGGGAGCAGATGCGCAAAAATCGCGAGGCTTCCTACCGGGACATGAAAGACGTCAAGCTCGATGTGCGTGACGTCTCTATTAGTATGCTTGGTCGTGATGGTGCAGTGGTTAGCTGTTTATGGACGCAATCGCAAACCTACAAGGGCACGCCTGAAACTGCGACCGGCCGCATGACTCTGGTGTTCAAGCGCGTGGGTAAGGATTGGAAGGCAATTCATTTACATACTTCACCAGACAGGCCTGAGCCAGCCCGTGTGCTGCCGTCGGAGCAGAGTACGCCGGAGGCTTCCCCACCGGGCCGATAGTCAGCATTGAAAGGCAAATGCCAATCTGAAGGTTTTCTTTGCGGAACTTTGCGGCTCTTGGCGTTCTTTGCGGTAAAAAAGTTTTTGGCTCAACCGTTAATGCTCCGGTTCAGGAAGTAAACTTTGCCGTTGCGAATTTGAACCGGGAAACGCGTCAATGCGATCCCTCCCAGGATCGACAGGAACGGAAATACTTCCACCACGTAGCGCGGCTCCGGGTTCTCCAGCGTGGCAAAAAAACCGATCCGCAGAAAGACCATTAGGGCAGCCAGAAGTACCCACTGCCGCGACTCAAGCGCACGTAATTGCCACAAGCACCACCCGCCCGCAATCCCCAGTAATGTGTAAATAAGCGTCAGGAGTGCAAAGAGCGGCAGCCAAAATTGTTGATGGATGTCGTAATCAAGATCCTCGAAAGGAAGCAGCTCTCCTTCAAAGGGATAGTATTGCGAGTGGGTATTGAACCACAGGAAAACAGCGCGCCTGAGTGGCAACAGGAAATAATAGTTAAGCGGATGCCGTTTGATCCGCTCCTGGGCAATCTGAGCAAACCCGGCGTCGATCTCGGGCGTCATCTCGACGGGTTGATCGCCCGCTTGATCGGGAGACGTATTTTCGTCACCCGAATCTGCCTCCTCGTCCTGGTTGGAGTTGTCAGCTTCGTCAGGCTCATTGCCTTGATCGCTCGCGGCCGGTTCTTCTTCTATCCTGGGTGAAGCGCCGGGTTTAGGATTCTGTAAATCCTCCGACGGACTGGGCGTTTCCTCGGGTTCGGGCCCGGCCGTGTCCGGCTCCGGCACTTCAGGAGGATGGTTATACTTTTCAAACAAGGCTGCGACGCGCTGCTTTTCTTCCTCCGAATCAAATGCCCGGTCGGGAATCTCATCGAGCTTGATCGGCGACTCATCCAAAGACCATAGCGCTGGTCCAATGTATCGTCCGTCATCGATCCAGGTGCGCACCCAGGCGAGATAGCCGCGCGGAACAAATTCCCCCGGCATCTCCGCGTGAACCGGTGCTAAAGGCTGAAACATATGAAAGACACGAAAGTTTCGAATGGTCCAGGGAACCAGAACCAGGCAGAACGCCAACGAAAACACAGCACCCAGGTACGACGCACGAGAAAATCGGTAGAGGGCTTCTTCTCTTTTCCTGCTCAATTTCACATCGCTGGGACGCAGCAAAGTGATAACCACCAGCGTGATGCCGATGGCCAGGGCGAATAGTCCACTGTCTGGCCGGAATAAGACTGCTACACCGGCGAGTACTCCGGTTGCGGCCCATAGCAGCAGGGCATTTCCCTGTCTGGTTGCCTTGAACGCCAGCGTGGCCGTGAGACACATAGCCACGGCCAGAAACGTGGTCGCTGTTTCGGTCAGAATAGTGCCCACATAAATCGTCGTAAAAGGGCAGAGAGCGGCAAGCGCCAGTGCGGCGATGGAACTGCGGCGTTTCAATTTCTCATCCGGTTCCCAGAAAAAAGCGATCAGAGCAATGAGGGCGCACGTGGCAGTGTCGAGAAGTGCCTGAACGATGCGCACGGCGGTATTGTCTCCGTGTCCGAACACGGAATAGACACCGGCGATGAAGAGTGGATAACCCGGAAGACGTATCAGCGATGGATCGTATGGCGGTTCGGTAGCATGTGAATAAGAGTGCTGCTCAAGCACGTTTCTCGCGATCTGAGCATAGACCTTGCCGTCAAACGGCTCATCGGTTGACAGCAGACGTGCAACCGCCACGCGAAACGAAAACGCCGCCATCAGCAGCAGCGCAAACACGAGCATTCCCTTCCGCTTGTTAACCATCAATTGCTACTCGGTCTTAAGACGGTGCTTCAACCGTCGCCTTTCGATCCAGCTTACCCCAGCCGACCGCCGCGCCACGAATGGCTACGGCCACCGATTTGATCATTACGTAGTACATCACCTGTCGATAACAGAAGCGCTGAAGGAAAAGCCACCAGAGCAGCCGCCACTGTTCTTTTTTCTCGAGGAGAAACGCAAAGCAAGCCGCTGACCAGTCGATCGCCAGGAACAATGCGTAATAAAAAAGCACTTGACGAAGGTTGGTAGAAGAATACCCCTTCGGTTGTTCCAGACGATCGATCCCCGTTGAAATCAGCGTGTAACAGAGCATCAGATCCATCACCGGCGAAATCAAAGGAAAGATGATCTGAAAGAGCCAAACGTTCGGCAACGCGATGAAACCAAGCATGCCGTAACGTGGACGGAACAAAGCATCAAGATGTTTGCGCATGCACTGCAACGTCCCAAACGCCCAACGGAAGCGCTGTTTCGCGAGGGAGCGCAACCGGTCGGGAGCTTCGGTCCAGGCGATGGCATTCTCTTCGTACCCGATGTTATGTCCCATCCGCCGGATGCGCAGCGTTAAGTCCTGATCTTCCGCCAGCGTATCAGCTGGAAATCCACCGGCTTGCTCGAGGAGATTGCGGCGCCAGGCGCCCACTGCGCCGGGCACCACCGTAATGCAATTCAGGCTGGCAAATGCGCGTCGATCCATGTTCTGCGAAGTTATGTATTCCAGCGCCTGCCACCGCGTCACTATGTTTATGCGATTCCCCACCTTGGCGTTTCCGGCAACGGCTCCCATCTTCGGGTCGTAGAAGCGATGCGCCAGAGCGCCGATCGTTGGCGACACAAACAACGTGTCGGCGTCGAGCGCGACGACTATTTCACCGCGGGCATGTTTCAAACCAAAGTTGAGCGCGGCTGCCTTGCCGCCGTTTGCCACTTTGAAAAGCCTGACTCGCTGGTCACCCGAGAAAGCCTCGCGAACTATCTCGCTTGTTTGGTCCTTCGAACCGTCGTCGATAACGATGATTTCGTAGCTTTCATAGCTGGACGCGAGCAAACTGCTAATCGTCTTGTTAATCACGAGCTCTTCGTTGTAAGCCGGCACGAGTATGGATACGAAAGGCGCGTAGGCTTCACCTGAGTGGAGGCGCTCACGACGCCGGGACCGGAACCACTGAGCAAACGCGAGGGCCCCAATGAAGATCAGCCGGCCCAGACCGAGCACAATGCCAATTACAAACACCCATTGAAGTGTCCATCCACCTGTCGAGAGAAAGAAAAATGCGATCGTGTCGGCCCTCGTAAATGCACGCTCGCTTCGGGGTGTCACCGGCATCACTTGATCTCGGGTTAACCCGGCCAGATCGGAAACCGGAACAAAACGAAATCCGCGGGCGCGTAATTGGTGAATCAACTCTGGCAAAGCTTCCACTGTGGCCGATCGGTCGCCGCCCGAATCATGAAGCAGGACCACTTGCCCGCGAGTCTCGGGATTGTTGTCCAGCGCCCGTTGCATGGTGCGATCGACTATTTCCTGAGAAGTTACCGGCAGCCGCCAATCATCAGGATCGATTCGCACACCGATCATCAAGTAGCCCAGCTCTTTGGCACGAATCGCCGGCTCCACCTCTTCAGGTTTGTCGGCTTCGGCGTCGCCAAAATAAGGCGGACGAAACAGCACAGTGGAGCGGCCTACTTCCGACTCGATCAGTCGCTGCGTAGCATTGAGTTCCAGTTCCGTCAGCGAGAGTGGGATTTCGCCGAGGTTCGGATGAGTGAATGTGTGATTACCAATCTCATGGCCCTCATTGACTATCCGGCGGATGAGGTCGGGATAAGTTTGTCCGTTCTTGCCGATGATAAAGAACGTTGCCGGCACATTCTCCCGCTTCAAAATGTCCAGTATGTCCGGCGTCCATTGGGGATCAGGGCCGTCGTCAAAAGTCAGCGCGATGAGACCGGGGTGGTCGCCCATGCGCTGGATAACGTAGGACGAAGGTGTGGAAACGAACTCTTCGGCTTTGATGAAGCCATTGGCGGAGTCTACATCAAGATTTCGCCAGCCATCCTGAGGGCGCGACGCCACCTTCAATATTTCCCCGGTGCCTTCGAAGTCTACGTCGTATCCGTAAATGATCCGGCGAAGGATTTCGGGTGATTCAGTCCGTGACGGTCCCAGCATCGACCAGATTGAAGGATCCTCCGATCCCAATCGCCAGACGGCGAAGCCCGCCGGCTTGTAGCCGCTGGCGGCGCGCATCTGGTTATAAGCCGTGACCGCATCGAGAAACCAAACGGTGTGGTGCGATTCATCTTCCTCGTCGTATTCAAAAGTAGGATTTCGAGATTCGGCATCAAAAACAATTTTTGCTTCCGAGTCGCGGGCTCGAATCAGCGCCTCCTGAAAAGTAACCTCGTCTGCTTCCTTTTCGCCGTCGCTCCAGTCGTAGCCGTAATTTCCCAGCGCGATGATCGTCTTCGCCGGTTGAAGGTCGTGCATTCGACTAACAAGGTTGCGCTCATACCAAGCCTGCGCTGCAACAGAACCTGTATCGCTTCCGACCCAATGCTGATCATAGGCCATTAACATTATGAAGTCTGTCGCATTGCCATAGCCCCGGTAATTCCAGTCGGGATCGTCGAATGGGACTGCCTGGATTACGATCAGGCCCAGCGAGGCAAATCTTGTGTGCAACTCCTGAATGAAGGTCAGCAGATTTGCCTGGGCCGCAGGTGGTGGCTCTTCAAAATCAACGCATAACCCGGCAAACTTGTTTTCCTGAACGAATGTCGTAAGCAAGCCGATTAAACGCTGGCGGCCCGGCTCATCTCCCACTGCCTTTGCCAGCAATTCCGGATTCCACTTCTCATTCACGAGATTCTGGACCATCGGAATCACATGAACCTGTGGACGCGTCTGACGTATCAAGTTGAGCGCGGGAACATCCACGTCAGTTATCAGGGAACTCGTCCCGTCAGACCCCTCTTCCAAATGAGACCACTCCGCGATCACCCAATCGAGATGGTCGAGGTTTCGTTTCAGTGAAGCGTAGCTTGATTCATCCCAGTTTATGTAAAAACCAATAGACAGCGGGCGCGATGCAGAAGCGGTCGGGGCCGGAATTGCCCGCGGAGGCGGAACTATAGACGTTTGTGAAGGGTGCCTGGCCGGCAACACGCGCCTGGTTTTGGCTAACGCGTGCTGCAATTCTGCCTGAGCTTTTTTGGCTTTCTGCTGGCTGGGATTTGCCGGAATATCGGGTCGCTTCGGCCTTAAGTCAGCTCGATGGGGCAGAGCTGCTACGGACCTGACATCGAAACTAGGAAGTACGGGATTGATCAGCATGCTGGCAATGAAGATTGCCGAGAGCAGGGTAACGAGAACCGCAAGCGCCAACCAGGTCCGCCTCACTCGCCGCCAGCGGCGTCCGGCTGGGTCGTAAAAGACTGGGGAATCAGCAGGTGACAATAGAGACTCTCCTACAAATAGCTGCAGAATTCTAATCTCTCACTGCATTCGGGTATGGTCAAGCTGGGACCTTAATCAGAACCGGGGGCGGTAGCGACTGGGTTTGTTTCGTTGAGTTGATCTATCGGGAGAACTGTACTGGAGTGATTGTGTGGAGTCACCCCACCAGAAGACCCGGTCGCTACCGCTCCCGGTTCTGACTAAAATAGAGAAGCCGTCCACGAAATGAATCGCAGACGGCTTCCGGTGAACTGTTGGGATTGGCCTGAGGCTGACTGTATGCGCTTCCGAAAAGGAGGAGCATCAAGCAGTGAGACTACTGAACCGTATCCTAACGAGTTAGTTCCTGGGTTCAGAGGTCAGGCCGCAGCCACCTCACTGTGATAAAAACTCATATATTTAGAATCACCTCCTTTCCAGTGTTGAGTGGATAATAAAATACAAGTGGTGGGGCGTCAATTGAAATCTTAACAAAGACTTAAATGGCCAAACTGGAAGCGTTCGCGCGCGGATCTCAGACTCAACTAGTTAGGATTGCTATTCCCTATCAACAGTCCTCCACAATGACTGGTTGAGCTAATTTGGAGTCCAGCGCTTTCGTTTGTCAGCGGGCAAAACGATCCACGAAATCACACTAAATCACAGGAAGAAGGATTAGTGTCGCGCAGTATGATTAAGTGGGTCGTATACTTATATGTTTGAATTCTACCTAAGCCTGAGGGCTGGTCACCCTTCGCTCGTACACCATCATCCCACCTGCAAAAACTCTCCACGGATGTTCGATGCCAAAGAAATAAGCCAGTTCACGATATTCTTCGCAATCGTGAATTACAAAGTCCGCAATCTTTCCTGCGTCTAGTGAACCGATTTGATCTCCACGATTAAGCGAATATGCGGCATTGATGGTTGAAGCAGTGATTGATTCCGCCGGGGTCATTTTCATATGCGCAGATGCCAGCGAGAGAATCATTGGCATTGACGGCGTAGGTGAAGAGCCAGGGTTGAAATCCGTTGCCAGTACAACGGCAAGGCCGCCTTCGATCATCTCGCGTGCTGCCGGATAACGACTTGAGCCGAGCGCATAGACCGACCCAGGCAGCAGTATGGGCTGAACTCCGGCAGACCGAAGCGCAGCAATTCCCTTTGCGTCGGTATGCTCCAGATGGTCGGCCGTCAGCGTATGTAGTTCGGCTGCCAATTCAGCGCCACCGGAGAGTGACAACTGATCGGCGTGGATGCGCAGGCCGAGACCCTGTGAGCGCGCTGCCGCAAGAACCTTCCGGGACTCTTCAGTAGTAAAAACCTTTGCTTCGCAGAAGACATCGCAAAACTCGGCGAGTTTTTCCTCCGCCACCTGCGGCAACATTTCGTCTACTATCAGCGAAACGTATTGCTCGCGGTGTGACTTGTATTCAGGAGGAATATCGTGAGCCCCTAAAAACGTGGGCACGTACATAAGCGGGGTTTCGGAGTTCAGCTGCTTGATAGCCCGTAGAAGTTTGAGCTCATCTTCGACAGTAAGACCATAACCGGATTTGGCTTCGACTGTCGTGGTGCCGGTGCGGAGGAACCAATCAGCGTAACGCTTACCAGCGGCGACCAGCTGATCGAGACTGGCCTCGCGGGTTGCGCGCATAGTCGATTGAATTCCCCCACCGCGCGCGGCAATCTCCTGGTAGGTCGCGCCTTTGGCACGCTCTTCAAACTCGCCCGCTCGCGTTCCGGCAAACACGGGATGCGTGTGCGCATCAACAAAACCCGGCAAGACAACCCGGCCGCCGGCGTCAATAACTTCGCAACCGGCGCCACTCGCTTCGATCAGCCGCTCGATTTCGTTGCGCGATCCCACCGTAGCGATTCGCTCACCGACCACCAACATCGCGCCGTCTTCAATGATCGAAAGCTCGCGCATCTCCGGGCCAACTCGCGGACGAGCGGGCCCGGCCAGGGTAACGACTTGTGAGCAGTTAATTACGGCGAGTGAACTTGCCAACTTTGATCCTGCGAGATTGAACCCTGGCGCTTCCAGGTAGTGCCCTAATTGGGAGAACCTCTTCGCGCACCCTTGCGGCTCTTAGCGTACTTTGCGGTAA
>Ga0070697_100000043_pt1 | contig 93782 bp, 67 predicted proteins | sample KBSK1501metaG_FD_65475 | JGI IMG/M metagenome (GOLD analysis project Ga0070697, IMG submission 65475) | Corn, switchgrass and miscanthus rhizosphere microbial communities from Kellogg Biological Station, Michigan, USA - KBS K1-50-1 metaG | ecosystem: Host-associated > Plants > Roots >...
GCCGGCATTGGAATGTATCGAACTCCGGAATGCCTGAGACCGCAGTGACACACCTCATTTTGGACCCGGCGAGTCCTGCAGGCGGGCGCACGCTCTACGCCTGCGCATTCGGCCGGGGTGTCTATAAGTCTACGGACAATGGCAAAACATGGACGCTAAAGAATAACGGCATCGAGAAGAAACAACCGTTTGCCTGGCGCTTGACACGCGCCGCAGATGGGACGCTGTATCTCATTGTGGCGAGACGCAGCGAGCGCGGGAGGATCGGCGATGTAGATGACGGGGCGCTGTATAAATCAAGCGACGGTGGAGAACGATGGGAGAAGATGGGTTTGCCGGCAGGAACTAATGGCCCGACGAGTCTCGTATTGGATCCCGCGATTAAAGGACGGATGTATCTAACTGCATGGGGAGTTGCGCATCTGGCCGGCGACACGGGCGGTGGAGTTTTCTTATCAGCTGATGGTGGCCAAACGTGGAAGAGTATTTTCAATGCGTCGCAACACGTTTACGACCTAACTGTTGATCCGAAGAATCCAAACCTCGTCTACATTTGCGGGTTTGATGCAGCGGCCTATCGTTCGTCCGATAGAGGTGCCACGTGGTCGCGTATCAAGGGTTACAACTTCAAGTGGGGACATCGTGTGGTTATCGATCCGGTTGATGAAAAAAGCATCTATATCACGACTTTCGGCGGGAGTGTCTGGCATGGCCCAGCGAAGGGTGACTCGACTGCCAAAGAAGACATCCTCACACCTCTCAATTGAGGTCCCGCGCTGATTTGTAGGGGTGGCACTCCGTGGCCACCCCTCGTGGAGGTTGCCATACTCTCCGAAAGTTGAGGTGCCTGAAGAGGGGGTGCCCACGGAGGGACACCCCTACAATTGTTTTCACAGTCTCCATTAAGGCGGGACTTTTGATCCTGCCATCAAGCGAGGCAAGGGACCTTCGCTTCGAGGAATCCCACCAATGACGCGGTCAGTTCCTTCATTTCTTGTTCAAGAAGGACATAAACCTCATGGCTCCGATCCAGGACACCGCTGTTACCAATCTTTTCCAGTTCCTGAGACATTTCGACAACACCGTGTCGGCCGAAGTTGCCGGCTACACCCCTCAGAGTGTGTGCGCCGCGGGCTAGTGCTGGTCCATCACCAAGCCTGATTGCTTCTTGAATGATCGTGAGCATCTGTTGCTGTCCTTCAAGAAACAGGTTGGTAATCTCGATGAATAGCTCCTCGTCTCCATCCACGGCGTCCATATTTACCGGTGCGAATGGAGTGGGTTGAATTTGCTTCGGTTGAGTGGGTTCTTCTGTTCTTATCAGAAACATCTCGCCTTCTTTCTGCGTGGAGGCGGGGGTCGACAACTCTTCCACAGTTGTGTAAAGCAACTCAGCTTTGATTGGTTTTGACAGATAGCCATCCATTCCGGCTTCCATACAACGTTCTCGATCGCCGGTCATGGCGTGCGCGGTCATAGCAACGATGGGAATGTGAGCGCCGGTCGAAATCTCGCGGGCTCTGATGGCGGTGGTCGCCTCAATGCCGCCCATGTGTGGCATTTGCAAATCCATTAGAATGAGATCGAAGTGTTCCTCTTCCAGCGCGCGTAGAGCCTCGAGCCCGTCTGTCGCCAGAGTAACGACATGCCCGCGCTTCTCGAGCAGCCTGACTGCGAGCCTCTGATTCACCGCATTGTCCTCGGCGAGCAGGATGCGCAGGACTCGTGCGTCTGCGACGAGTGCTCCGGGCTGGACCTCGATGGTTTGCGGTTCGAGAGTGGCGGCGACGTTTCCCAGCCTCAAAATTGAGTCAAGAAGGTCTGACTGGTTAATTGGCTTGATGAGATGAGCTGCGATTCCAACCTCGCGGCAGCGGCCCAACGCATTAGTTTGGCTATCCGAAGTCAACATCAGAATTGTCACTCGTCCCAACCCTGGAAATCCCTTGATTTGTTCCGCCAGAGCAAAACCATCCATCTCAGGCATATTTCCGTCGAGAAGAACCAGCCGGAAAGGTGTGCCCATATCATGCGCCTGCTGCAAAGAGACAAGCGCCTCTTTGCCTGAAGCCACTGCAGTTGGCTTCATCTGCCAGTTTGTGAGCACGGCTTGAAGAATCGTGCGATTGGTTAGATTGTCATCAACTATCAGAGCTGGAAGTCCCTGCAGAGTCGAGAGCCCGCGAATAGTTCGCTTGGGCGGTGGCACAGCTGGTAAATCGAATTGAATGGTGAAGTGAAAAGTGCTTCCGCGTCCGACCTCACTCTCAACCCCGATCGCGCCCCCCATCATTTCCGCCAACTGTATGGAGATTGCCAGGCCCAGGCCGGTGCCTCCGTACTTACGGGTCGTAGAGCTGTCGGCCTGAGAGAACGACTGAAAAATCAGCGCCTGCTTTTCAAGGGGAATGCCAATGCCGGTGTCGGTGATCGCGAAACGCAAGCGAGCCTGATTATCCGTCTTCGACTCTACGGTGACGCGCAGCACGACCTCGCCTTGATCAGTAAACTTAATTGCATTTCCAAGCAGGTTAATGATGACCTGTCGCAGGCGAATGGGATCTCCCGTGATTGTGTCTGGTACATCCTGGCCCACGCTGAGGGCTAGTTCTATTCCCTTTTGATGCGCCCGCAACGCGAGCGCCTTGACTGTGTCAGCAAGGGTGTCGTTCAGATTGAAATCAAAGGAGTCGAGATTCAGCTTTCCGGCTTCGATCTTCGAAAAGTCCAGGATGTCATCGATGATAGTCAACAGTCCGTCGGCCGAGGATTTGACCATCCCCAGGTATTCGCTCTGCTCCGTTGTGAGCCGGGTGTTGAGCGTTAGCTCGGTCATGCCGAGGATCCCGTTCATCGGCGTACGAATCTCGTGGCTCATGTTAGCGAGGAATTCGCTTTTGGCCCTGCTGGCGGCTTCGGCCTGCTCTTTGGCAATCTCCGTGGCGGCCTGCGCCTCTTGCCGGAAAACGACCTCTTGCTGCAACGCACCGGTGCGCTGGTCAACTAATTTAACTAACTCCCGCTCGCGCGACTTCGAATTCTTCAGGCGCAGACGGAGAATCGCAGTAGCGATCAAGCCGGCTATGCAGATGCAGAGAAAATAGAACCAATAATTTTGATAGAAGTATGGTGCGAGAGAAAAACTGAAAGAAGCGCCGGTCTCATTCCACACCCCGTCGTTGTTACAGGCGATCACCGTGAACTTGTAGTCGCCCGGAGGAAGGTTGGTGTAATAAGCGACTCGTCTGGTGCCCGCATCAACCCACTCTTTATCAACGCCTTCCAGCTTGTACTTGAATTTGACCTTCGCAGCGTCCATAAAGCTTAAAGCTGTGTAATGAAACTCAAATTTCTCCTGGCCCGGCGCCAGCGAGATATTCTGTTTCAACTGGATAGCCTGGTTTCCGGAAATCAGTTGCTCGATGATAACTGGAGGCGGCTCGGCGTTGGTCGCCAGCCGGTTCGGATCTACTGTGACCAGACCCTTAATGGTCGCAAACCAGAGCCGGCCGTCTATGCTCTTCCAGGCTCCCGGTTGATTGCCCTCGCTGCACGTCGCGATGCTCATCCCGTTTTCTGTACCATAAGAGGTCGAGATCAACGCGGTGATCTGCCCCTGGGCCAACCCGTTGAGGGATTCTTTACTGACCCGAAAGACGCCTTGATCACTACCCATCCACAGATTACCGAGGTCGTCCTCGAGAATACTGGAGATCATGTCCGAAGGCAGGCCCTCCTTGACAGTGTAGTTCGTGAACTTTCCGGCCTTGAACCTGCTTAATCCGTTGTCGGTACCGATCCAAATTGTATCTTCGCCATCTGCGTAGATCGAGATGACACTGTTGCTGATTAAGCCACTTCCAAAGTTGTACGAGGTGAACTTTCCGTCTCTGAATTTACTGATCCCGCCGTCCCTGGTGCCAATCCAGATATTGCCGGCATGATCTTCGGCCAGAGACCTGACGTAGTTATTACAGAGCCCGTTTTTCGTCGTGTAATTGGTAAACACTCCATCCTTGAATTTGCTGAGTCCTTCGGATTGCGTCCCGACCCAGAGATTCCCCTCGCGGTCTTCAAAGAGCGCCCTGATCTTCTTATCGAGGAGTCCCTCTTTGGTGGTGTAGACAGTCGTTTTGCCATCTCGGAAATTTAATAAACCATCATTAGCACCAAACCACACGCTGCCGTCGTGGCTGGCATACACCGTTTTGGTTAACGAGAAAGGCAACGCTGGCTTCGCATAACTGCTGAATGTTCCGTCCTGGTAGCGATTGACGCCTATATTGGTGCCGATCCAGAGTGCCCCGCTCCGGGCCTGAGAGACTGAAAGGACCACGTCAGCCAGTAGTCCCTCTTTGGTAGTGAAGCTGGAGAATTCTCCAACTTTGAAACGATTGAGGCCCCCGTTATCTGTGCCTATCCAAAGACTACCTTCACGATCTTCAAAAATTGCGTGGACGGTGTCGGCAGATAATCCATGATGCGAGTCGTACCTGGTAACAGTACCGTCCTTGAGACGTGTCAGACCCGCGTTGTATGCTCCCACCCAGAGACTTCCCGTGCGATCTTCAGAAATTGCGTTGACTGTGTTCTCTTTCAGCTCTTCGGGGTAAGTGATGAATTTGCCGTTTTGGAAAAACTGTAAGCCTCTGTCTGTCCCGAACCAGAGCCGGCCCAGTTTGTCCTGGTAGATGGCAACGACCAGGTTGTGCAATCCTGACCTGGCGTCATAGGCAGTAATCTTCCCGTCTTTGAACTTCATAACGCCGGCCTCGCTTGTGCCTAACCAAAGGTTGCCCTCACGGTCCTCATGCAAAGCAAAGATGGAGTTACTCGTCAAGCCGTCGGCAGTTGTATAAACAGTAAATTTTCCTTCAGTAAGCCGATTGAGGCCATTTTCTGTTCCAATCCAAAGCGTCCCTTGGTGATCGACATGAAGCGAATGAATGTGGTTGTTGGATAGACCTTCGCTGGTTGTGTAGGCTGTAAACTTTCCATCCTTGAAGCGAAGGAGTCCATCGTTTACCATGCCGACCCAAAGAGCACCATCGTGATCTTCGACTAGCGCATTAATCTCATTGCCTTTGAATGCTTTCGTATTTTGCTGGTCGAAGGTAGTGAAATTTACGCCGTCAAAACGCACCAGGCCACCCCACGTTGCCAGCCACAGATAGCCGTCTCGGGTTTGCGTAAAGGCCCTGACGGTTGGCTGCATGAGTCCCTCACGCCTTTGCCAGACGCTATGGACGTATTGCTCGGAATCAACAGCCATTGTTGGTTTGCTCCAGGCAATTGATAAGCAAAGGCACACGACGATGCCCAGGGTGGGCGGAACTCGCCTTAATAGTTTGTTTCCGATCATCGAAAAGAGTTTGTCTCTCTGAAGGTACCGAAGTAGAAGGCAGAGATGAAGGGCAGTAACTTGGTCCGATTTGCTGAGTACAGGTGTATAGAGTACAAGCTTTAGCTTGCGCGTTTGGCAGGCGCAACCTAAAGGTTGATGTACTCTTACGCCTGTACCACCGGCTACCATCTGACAAATAGAGGGAGTGGAGTCCTGTTACATAAAAGCCTGATGAGCCCGGAATGCCCGGGCAGACTGACGCACCAGGGGTCAATCTCGGGCCTATTGGTCTTCCGAGTCGTTCATCTGCAACGTCTATGCCCAGGTTGGAGTTGAAGATCCCTTGCGGTAACGATAAACAGACACTGAGGCAAGTGCTACACAACCGAGACATGCGTCGCCTGGTAAAGCTACGGAAACCTTATCCGTGACCCTCATGTTCCACGACGCAATTCATCGCGTAGTAAGCAGCGCCAAGCGTGCCGGCAAAGTCGCCCAGCGCAGCCGGAACAATACGCACGCTTTGTCCCAGTGGCCGCCATTCCAATCTCTCAAGGAAGCGCTGCAACGGGTCAAACAGTGCAGGCCCGGCTTGGGCGATTCCTCCTCCGATGATGATGATTTCAGGATCGAATGCGTTGATGATGGAAGTGATCCCCGCAGCCAGGTTATAGACAGAACGCAACCAGACCTCGGTTGCTTTTTCATCGCCATTCAGATGTGCCTCGACTAATTTACGCGTCGATGTAAATCGACCGGCGGAACGCTCCGCGAGCGTCGAGTTTCCAATTGTTTGTTCAAGACTGCCCGGGGTGCCGACGATATCAGGTGGGCCATCCGGGTTTAGGCTTATGTGGCCGAGGTGGCCGGCTCTTCCGATATGACCTTTAAATAAACGACCCTCAGCAAGGAGCGCCCCGCCGACGCCTGTGCCGAGCGTTAATAAGACTGCGTTCCGATAACCTACCGCCGCACCAATCCAGGCCTCTCCCAGCAGTGCCGCATGAGCATCATTAAGAACCGGCACGGGATGGGAAGCCTGCAAAGAGTCGGTCCAATTGAGTCCTTCAAGTCCCCTCAGCTTGCCTGGCATGCTGACAATGGAGAGGTTATCGCGTGCGACCAGACCGGGTGCAGCCAGACCAATCCACCGAGCTGACTCTGCCCGCGCGCGCTCAATTTCTTTAATCTTTTGTTTTATTGTTTCGACCCAGGAGCCGGGAGAATCGGTTTGTGTTTCACACGTGGACCGCTCAATCACCTGGCCTTCTTCCGAAACGGCGACGATCTTAATATTCGTTCCGCCTAGATCAACACCGATTCCATAACGCATTTATCTGCTCCAGGTTTCGGTCTCAGATTTGAAGCAACTTTAGTGACGACCGAGGAACTTCAGACACCCTTTCTCCATCGTTTATCATCGCTGCGCAGCAACTGAACCGTTAACGAGCCATCGGCATTCAGCGGCTGCGCGCAGGCCCAGCGCACGGGCCGGCGAATTCCACCTTTGGTTTCGATCTCTGCCCGGATCTTCAATTGCTGCCCATCAATTCCTTTTGGCAAAACGAATGACGCCTGACGCAACTTACCACCGTACGGATGTCCTGCATCGAGCCCACCGCCTATTTTGGTTCTCCCATCCAGGCTTTCGACATAGACTCTCAAAATGCCTGGAATACCCGCCACTCCGTCGTTCGCGAAAGCAACGACCAACTCGTTCGTGCCATAACGCTTTCTCTGCCAGACCCAGGAGGGACGGACGCGATAGCCCATGCGCCGGCGCAGAGTGTCGAAACCATTCGGGTAGGTCTCATGATACTTAGCCAAATTGGCTGATTCAGTCCAAAGCGACCAGTAGTTAGCGCCAAGATCCAGAGCGTGAAGCATCGACTTTTCAACGGCGTTGATGCCGGCTTCATCAGCCGGTATGTACTTCGGATCAACTTTGTACTGACGGTAGTATCCATCCTCCATAACGACGGCGAGCCACGGCGGGCGGTTGGCGAGTTCTTCAATCTGAATGGGCTCTTCGATGATTATGCTATCCGAGCGCAGCCAGCAACCAGCGCGTACACACATGTCTAACACGACATTGTTACCGACTCTGCTGATGTCGGGCTGAGTATTTACGGCGAGAGAGACTTTCTTCCATAGATCAATTTGAAGCTTTGTCATCTCGACGCACGTCTTCTCCGCCGTCAGGTAATCTGGGAATGGATTTGGCAAGTTGCTTGTATGACCTTCGCCCCAGAATCCGTACATCATCAAGTCCACAAATTCCATCGACGGATTGCCATCGAATTCCGAGACCAGCAGCTCATTCAATTCTTTGAAAGCACTAAGGAAAGCAGGATGATCGTAACGCGGCTCCACAAACTCGTGGCTACTGCCGTAGGTTTTTCCAATCTTCACCAGGGGGACTTGCTTCTGAAGAAAGTCTGGTATGGCCAGGTGACCAGGTTGGCCCTCAGTGTTCGACATCTGAATGCGAAAACCGACGCGCAGGTTGTAACGTCTCGCAGCGTCAAAAGTTAATTTGAAAACAGGATTGAGATCTAGTTTACCAGGACGCGTTTGCACATCTCGCCAATCACACCTGATGTAAAGAACGTCAACAAAAGGTAGACTCGAAAGTTTTTCCACATGTTGCTCGAGCGTCTCTTTGCCCTGACGTGCGGAGAGTGAGGGGCCGCCTTCTTCCCAGGTGTAACCGACCAAACCGAGTCCATAATTCCTTACCGGCTTGTCTGACTGAGACGTCACCAGAACAGTGTACCAACCTTCATCCTGGTCAATGCCGAACGGTCCCTGGTTCAAGCGATCGGACACTGTTGGTCCCGGACCGAAGTTGTAACGATCCCAATTGTGAGTCGGAACATCTTGCGCGTTTCCAATGCCGAGACTATTCAACATCGTGACGGCGGCGCCGGCCTTAATAAAGTTACGTCTGTGCATAGAGTTCTCCTTTGCGACAGTAGAACCAGGACGATTTAAGGGCGATCGCGCAACTAAGTAGTCTTGCAGTGGCTGCTTCGTGGTGATTTCGTGGATCGTCGTTAGTTTTCAGGAGCGCGCCAAAAGCAAGGTGATTCAGATCAAGGGTAGTGCCCTGATTTGGGAGAATTCTTTGCGCACCTTTGCGGCTCTTTGCGTACTTTGCGGTTAAAAAAAATCAACCGCAAAGAGCGCCAAGAACGCAAAGTTCACGCAAAGAGTTGAACTTGGATACTACCCAGATCAGAGAACACCATCCCTTTTTCAGCACCCTGTTAGATCAGGCGACACGTTCAGCGCGACTCGTGCGAGTATCCCGGATCAGAAGCAGCACCAGCACCATGCCGGCGAGCGGGACCAGGCTCGCGGCAATCAGAATTGGCTCGAACGAATAGCGATCGGAAACATAGCCGATCAAGTAAGTCGAAATAATCGTCCCGAGTCCCGCACCCGTTCCGCTCATACCACTTACAGTCGCTACCGAGTCGCTACGATAAAGGTCCGAGGGCAAGACTAGCGCTATGGTCGAGAAGGCGGCGTAAGCAAACGTCGAGACGGCAAACAGACCAGCCAGCGCGAAAAGATTCGAAGTGAAAACGGTCGGAATCAATAGCGTCATCCCGAGTCCGCCGAAAATGACGACTGCCTTGCGCGCGCGCAACACGGGCCATCCACGCCGGATTAGCCAACTGGACAATCCGCCTCCGAAGAAGTTACCCAGGTCTGCAGCCACGAATGGAATCCAGAAGGCAAGGAGTGCTTGTTCCGGATTGATGCCTTTGGTGACGAGGTAAATCGCAAACCAGTCTGTGATGAAGAACCAGATTGGATCGGTCATGGTGCGGGCTGCGATGATTCCCCATGTTTGCGGGAGCTTAACCAGATTCTTCCAGCTCAGACGCGAACCAGTGCGTGCTTCAGCCGCATCCTGTTCCTGCCGGTCCTCCAGAATCATCCTTCTTTCACCCTCGCTAATGCGGGGGTGTTCTTCCGGTGGGAAGTAGAGCCATCGCCAGGCAACCAGCCATAGAAATCCCAGCGTGCCGGTAATGATAAAAGTGGGCCGCCATCCTCCAAAATACTTATATAGACCAATGACCAGTAGCGGCGCGATCGCTCCGCCGATTGATGATCCGCTATCGAAGAGTGCCACAGCCCAACCACGTTCGCGTTTCGGGAACCACTCCGAGACTGCCTTGGTAGCCGCCGGCCAATTTGCAGATTCACCCGCGCCCAGCAGGAAGCGGAAGGCCGCAAAACTACGCAAGCCGATTGCGAGCGAAGTGAGCATGGCCGCGATCGAATACCAGATGACTGTAATGGTCAGCCCTCGGCGTGTTCCAACCCGATCGATGAAGCGACCGGAGGCCGTCTGGCCGATCGAATAAGCAACGCGGAAAGCGATGATGATCACTGCAAACTGCTCGTTGTTCCAGTGGTATTCGATCTTCAGGTAGGGACCGAGTACGGAGAGGGTTTGGCGGTCGATGTAGTTGATGACGGTCGAAGCAAACAGCAGACCGCCAATCCACCAGCGCAAGTGTTTGATTGGACGCCGGCCGACGCTGGTTGTTTTCGCGGTTGCCATTACTCCTCGCTTGTTCGAGACGAAGTTTTTTTCATTCAACCGTCGCCTGATAGGCCGCAGAAAAACTAAGAACGATCCACGAAATCACACGAAGAGGCACGAAGTCGAAGCCTCATTTCGAGTGATTTCGTGTGATTTCGTGGATCGTTTACCGCACTTATTTCTTGTTCCACTTTTTTAGCAACTCACCACGCGTTTAAGATCACTGCGCAGCCAACTCGGAGATGAACTGCTCGCATTGGGCAACGTCTTCCAGGTTCTTGATACCCTGCTCCTCACGAGGGTCAGCAATTGGGCAAGCGAAAACACCAGTTTCCCGAGTGGCGAAGTAGTTGATCAGCTCGTTTGGAAAACCCAGTTCTCCGCCTGGGCGCTGATAACGCTGCTCAGCCTCGTTCCAGTGAAGCTGCTTCAATTCGTTCAGAGCTTTGAACATGGTCTCGCTATTTAGTATGAACATTCCGACGTTGCTTTCGCCGAAGTCCAAATCGGGCGCTTGCTCCAGATGTGTCTCCCGCGCTGTTCGCACTCTTCCTCGATCATCTCGCAACATGGGTGCGTATGGTCGATCTTTCTGCGCGGTGGGAAGCACCATCTCAAAAGCGGCAAAGAGCCTGGCGAGTTGTAACGTGCGTTGCATCGTCTCTGGCCGGACAACAGGTTGGGTGCTCCAGATAACGAGTGCCCGACCCTGAAATCCCTGCATCTGGTTGCGTGCACACAGAACCGCGTCGCCCGTACCCAGGGCCTCTGGTTGGAGCACAAAGGTCACATCTTCGAAAGTAGCATCTTGTTTTACCAGCGCGCGTGTATCTGCCTCTGTCTCGGGTGAAACGATCACAACCGGCGGACGAGTTTGACCGACGGCGGTGCGAACATTTCGCAGTACGTGAAGAATCGCGGGCGTACCGAGAACTGCGGCGAGGGGCTTGGGTATCGCCAGGCCCGACGCGAGAGAGCGACTACCTTTGCCCGCGGCCACAACTACGGGCCAAACTTCCTCGGGCAATTTGTCAGGGCTGATACTGTCGAGCAGCGCGTTTACGCCGGCGCGATATTCTGTCGCCTCTGGCCCTAAAGAGTTGAAGTCTTCGACAACTTCACGCCAGACGGATTCAACGTTGACCGGCGCGAGCCCATCGCCTGGGGTCGAGATCATCACTGACCCTTCGCTTACACCGTGACGGTTTTGCGGTCCGTAGTAGTCCGCTTGCACGCGTTCAATCAGCGATTCAACGTTCTCGTGAGTTAGCAGTGCCAGCACATTTCCGCCAAAGCCACCGCCCATCAGATGGGCTCCATAGACTTCCGGATCTGTGCGAATGATTTCTATTAAGCGCTCTACGTCGGGAGTGCTTACTTCGTAGAGGTCACGCAGGCTTGCGTGTGATTGGTCCAGAAGGGTGCCGAGCAGATGCATCGCCGCATCTAGTTCTTGTTCTTGATCAGCATCGCGGCCGCTCTCAGGCCGGGACAAATTATCAAGCACCTGCGTCATCCTGGTGACGCGGCGCACTTCTCCGATGTGATGCAGCGCACGCGCTCGCACCTGAAGCGGGCGCTCGGCTCGCTCGGCAACCAGAATGGGGAAAGAGCGAGCACAGGCGGCGAAAGCCTCGGGATAGTCCAGTTCAATCTCAGTGAGTGTTAAGGTGCAAGGCAGCTCTTGCAATATTGTTTCGATCTCGTCAAGCGCGCCGGTGTTTCCCATCTCAAGCGACCGATTTGCTGAAAGCCACTTCGTGTAACGTTCCGGGTGTCTTGTCTTCCATCCGTCGACCAACGCCGGCAGCACGATGCGTGAAACAGCAGCCCGCTCGTTGTACTCAATCATCACCTCGCGCCCTTTGTCAGCAGCCTGGGAAAAGAAAGTTATCCAGCGAAACTGCGGCCCAGGAAGCGCGACCTGGCGCGCCTGCTGCTCCAGATACGAGATCAGTACCGCATGATCTTGTTTAGCAAATGCCATGGTGATGTGGTCCATCTCGCCCCCGCGCGTTCCCACATACCATTCGGCTTTGGCCGCATCTCGCGCAAACTCCATAGGTTCGTATGAGAGATTATTAACGTCGTGTACCGCAGCGCCGGCCAGCATCACCAGCGCCGACGAGGAGGAGGCGCCGCCTCCGGCCGGAATAGTTGAGTCGACAACAAAATCAAATCCCTGCCGGACTTTCTCTCCGCACTTATTCCGCGCAAAGTAAGCCGCGCCTTTCACGTAATTGCTCCAGTGAGAAACTGGCGTGCCTTGTTCGTACAGGTAAGACAGCCAGTCAGCCACGACACTACCGCTCGTGGCAGCCGGAGGTCCCTCATCCAGAGTGAAAGAGAAGGCTGGGTACTCCTTCAACGTGGAAGCCCCGCGCACGCGGTCGGTGGCGGATCCACGGTAAAGCATCAGCATGTCGTGCTGGCGGCTGCCGAAGGGAAGGGAAGCAGTCGGCAGGTACGACACGTAATCGATGTGCTCACCCAAAATGTTGATTCTTGCCGGCGTCCGCAACAAGCTGACTGGTCCTTCGCCATAGAGTTTTACAAACTGAGTGCACATCGAAGTCAGTCGTTGCAGTTGCCCATTGAGGATTTCAACATTACCGCCGTACATGCGGTGCAGAAGGAAAATGAGACTCCGGGCCGCTGAGTCTCGCGCGAAACTGTTGCCAGCTAAAACATACCTGAGAGCCGCGAGGCCTTCTCCAGCAGCTTCAATTTCCTGCACCTCCGCCCTTAACCTGGGAAGCGTGATGGCTGAAAGTTGGCTCAATTCAAAAGTGTTCAAATTGATGCTCGACCGTGTGTGATTCTGACCAGTTCCAATTGAACGGAAACAGGTATCGGTCCAGGCTCAGTGGTAAAACAGTTAGTTTAAGTTTCAGACTAACATGTTAAGCAACTAGCTTTCTTACGCTCCGGCTGAACCGTAACTGAACCAATGCGGGTTGGCTCTTATACCATTCCTGCGGAAACCCTAACAAGACTGATGCAACGGAAAACATGTTTGTGTCGAGCGCTGCATTCAAATCTTCTTGCTGGCTTAGGTTTGATGATGCTATAAAACCGCAGCTTACTTATCGACAAAATTCGAATCAGGTTGCTTGAAGTCAGCTCACTCAGCAGGTTTGTCAATATCGACAACTTACTTCGCCCTCGGAAGTGACAGTTCTACAGCAGCGCCTCCGGCGTAGATTCGTCCGGATTAGGAAGGAGTTGAGATGGTTAGATGGAGTCGGAGAAATTGGTTGGCGGGCCTGGCGCTAGCTGCGGCCGGCCAGGGAATAATCGTCAACGCCGGACAGCCGCGACCAAAAAAAAGAGAGCCCGGTCGTGGTAGCACCCTCACCAAAAGTAAGCTTGCACTTGACGACTACCAACCTAAGAGCATGCTTCACGTAACGGAGACCAGAGTTCCGCGCGCTCGCTTCCCGGTGATTGATTTCCACACTCACCTCTCGTGGTCTGCTCGTCGTGGGCAAGTCACAGAAGCACATAACAACGCGACGCCTGAAGAAGTATTACCAGTACTCGATAGGAAGAACGTGCGGATGATGGTGAACCTCACGGGCGGATATGGAAAAGTGCTTGAGCAAACCATCAATTATTGGCAGAAGCCGCATCCTGACAGGTTCGTGGTTTTTACCGAGCCGTGGTTCGGAAAGATTACCGAGCCTGGGTACCCTCAATTTCAAGCCGATCAGATAGCGCGCGCGAGAGAACTGGGTGCTCGCGGCCTGAAGCTTTTAAAAACTCTCGGTCTGTATCTGCGTGAGCAAGTCACCACCGGGCCCCTGGTCAAAATTGATGACCGCCGTTTCGACGCGATGTGGGAAGCAGCGGGCGCCCATCGAATGCCGGTAGCTATCCACACGTCGGATCCCGAAGCATTCTTCCTGCCTACGGATCGCTTCAACGAACGATATGAGGAATTGAGTGCCCACCCGGATTGGTCGTTTCACGGTAGGGACTTTCCCAGCAATCTCGAGTTACAGGAGGCCCGGAACCGGGTGATGGCTCGCCATCCGCAGACACACTTTGTGGTCCTGCACTTCGGCGATTCTGAGAATCTGCCTTACGTTGCCGGCTTACTGGATCGCTATCCCAACATGCACGTTGAGATGGGCGCGAGGATTGGTGAACTAGGGCGGCAACCTCGCGCATCGAGAAAGTTCTTCGATAAGTATCAAGATCGCATTCTCTTTGGGACGGATGCCGTGCCGGGAGGGGTTGACACGCCACAACAGATTTTTGGCGAACAGTTATACGAGATTTATTATCGGTTTCTCGAGACCGAAGATGAGTATTTCGATTATGCCCCGGCGCCGAAACCGCCACAGGGCCGTTGGCGAATTTATGGCATTGGGCTACCGGAAAAGATTCTTCGCAAAGTCTATTATGAAAATGCGGAACGGCTATTAGGACTTAAAGTGTAGTGGCGGAAAAGAAACAACGCTCCAAGAAACTACACGAACCATCACGAAAAATCGTTAGTGCTATTTCGTGCATTTTAGTGGATCGTTCCGCCGGCCAGCGGTTAAAGAGCCGACGCCAGACAAACACTAGTTATTCATTCCAGAGTGTCAGACTCAAACATATCCCGAAGATCCTTTGTGCAAACGGGCCTCGCGCTTCTTCTGGCGGGCCGGCCAATGTTTGCGTCCAGTGCTGCCGGAAAGCCGAAGAGCGTAAAGGAAGTCGAAGTAACGCTTGAAGGTCGGACTGCGAATCCGGGTCGCGAGGTGGTCAACTTCGGACTGCCGCTACCGCCGGGTTTTCTTTCAGACGCGCGCAATGTTCGCGTAGTTAACGAAGCCGGACAAGAAGTTCGAGCGGCTGTTCGTCCGCTTGAACCGTGGCGGATTGGAGGCAGAAATGGAAGCATTCGCTCGCTGCAGATTCAGTTCACGTTGGATTTCAGCCGCGAGCGAACACAGCGGATCAAAGTTCGGTTTGAACCCCGGTTAAAGAACGAGAGCAGCTTTGTTCCTGTCGAAGAGACTTTGATTAGCAAAGACGGTTTGGACGGACCAAAGGTCCTGGCGTTGTTGCCCGCCAAATGGTTATGTGATTCCTGGATTGCCGGTCCGCAAACCCCGGCCTCAGAATCCGGTCCGTACCAAGCTTACGATCGGTTCGTAGAAAGGAACTTTCCTGGATCACTCGCCTATCTCAATAGCCAGGTTTATTCCGAGTGGCTTTTTGATCGGACCACCGCTTATTACAAGATGTTTGCCCGCACCGGCGACGGAAAGTTTTTCGAAGCGGCATATCACGCTGCCCATTTTGTAAGACTACACACGAAGATGGCTGGTCCGGATGCGGGCATCTTCACTTTGAAAGGCCCGGATCTCAAATACGTCTATCCCCGCGCCATGCACATTCACTACCTGCTGACTGGCGACGAGAGAATGCGCGAAGCGGGAAAAATCATGGCCGAGTATTGCTACAAGAACCAGGATCCCGTCTATCAACCCGCAGCCATCACGCCCAGCGTCCTCGGCGTAGATCCTGAGCGCGGAAGAAAGTTCTGGACCCTCCGCCACCAGGGCTACGGACTCCTGGGTATTCTGCACGGTTGGGAGTTGACCGGGGATCGAGTCTATTGGAATAAAGCGCGCGAGTGTGTCGACGTGTATTACAAGCACCAGCAGAATCCACCAGATGGCCGACCGGCAGACGGCTCTCTAAGACAAGACTGGGCTCTGTATGATCCGAATGAAGCGACTTTCAAAGGAGCAACTTCCGCCTGGATGATGGCGTTGCTGCTCGATCCGCTTTTCCATTACTGGACCCTGACGGGCGATAGTCGGGTCCCGCAGATTGTTACGAAGTGGTGTGACTTTCTTGATCGGCAGGGAATGGTGCCTGATGGAACGAAGGCTTACTATGTAATCAACTGTTACGGCGGCCTGGATCCTAAAGAGGAAGCCAGCGCGCTTGGCCCAGACATGGAGATGCACAATCCGGAGATGGCCTACACTTTTGCTCTCGGAGCTTTCTTCAGTAGAAATGCTAAACGAGTGGCCGTTTATCGTCAGCGCTTTAATAAGCTCTTTCCGCTTGCCGTCAGCCTCAACGTTAACCGTCCGGCGCGCGCATTTAACTGGGCCTTTCAATTCTCGAGCCAGCTTGTTTATTTCATGCAGCACCAGGGCCGGAACAAAATGTCCGACATGCTTTAAGCTTATCGGACATGAAAGGCCAAGGTCCGAAGGACCGGCAGTTAATAGCCACGTCCGTGAGGGCGTGGAAGGCTACAGTGCATAGTGGCTGAGGCCCGGAGGGCCGGCACCGTTTGAGGTGGGGAGACCATTGTTCCGCACCTTCGGCGCTCAGCGGCCTCAACATTCTGGATCCACGCCCTAACGGACGTGGCTATTAACTGTCGGTCCTGCGGACCTGGGACCATGCCACATCGGCCCTCAGGGTATTAATCGAACTTCAGGGACACCAACTGACGGCTATCAACACGAAACTCATGAATCCAACCCCCCAACTCTTTGTTCGCGTGTTTCTCCCATTAGCTTTGTTTCTCTCAACTGGCGCGGTTTACGTTAATGGCCAGCAATCGTCAACATCCGCTGCCCAGTCTTCAGCGCCCTATCAGGTGTTAATTGAAAAGAGCGTCCGCATCAAGATGCGTGACGGTGTGTCGTTGGTCGCAGACGTGTATAGGCCGAGGGGTGAAGGCAAATTTCCAGTATTGCTTGAACGCACACCTTATGACCGCAACGGTGAGTTGAGCATGGCTTACGAATTGTCGAGCCACGGATATGTGGTTGTTCTGCAAGACACTCGTGGGCGTTATGAATCGGGCGGCGACTTCTATCCCTTCCGGGATGAAAGCCAGGACGGGTTCGACACTGTCGAGTGGGCCGCGAAGCTGGATTATGCTGACGGCAAAGTCGGCATGTTCGGCGGTTCTTATGTCGGGGCCACCCAAATGCTCGCGGCCATCGCGCGGCCACCGCACCTGGTTGCGATCTTTCCCTACCTGACAGGTTCCGATTATTACGACGGTTGGACTTATCAGAGCGGCGTGTTGATGCAATGGTTCACCAGCTCCTGGACTTCTATTCTGGCTGTTGACACGCTGCGGCGGCGGACCCAGGAAAGCTCGAGACCTAAAGATTGGGTGGCCACGCTGCCGGTAGAAAATTATCGGCTGTTAACTCTGCCGGATCCGGTCAGCCTGGCGCCATACTTCCGTGACTGGATGGAACACGAGCGGAACGACGCTTACTGGCAGCGTTGGCGAATCTCAGATCACTATCGAGAAATGAACGTGAAAGGTTTGCACGCAGCCGGCTGGCATGATCTTTTTCTCAAGGGCTCAATTAAGAACTATACCGGGTTACATGCAGAAGCGAGCGACCCGGGCGTGCGAGCGGGACAGCGACTGCTTATCGGACCGTGGGCACATACCCCAACCTCAGCCGCAGGGAAGGTGGGCGATGTCGTGTTCGGAAAAAACGCGGTGCTGGACATGACGGGAACCGCGCTTAAGTGGTTTGACTATACCTTGAAGGGGGTGCAGAACGATTATGCCGGAGCGGCGCCGGTTCGTATTTTCGTCATGGGCGAAAACGTCTGGCGGGACGAGCTGGAATTCCCACTCGCTCGCACTCGTTATACTAAATACTATTTACATTCATCGCGTGGCGCTAATGGGCCAACGAGTGATGGTGAGTTGAGCCTGACTGTACCTGGTCCGGAGCGACCCGACCAGTTCGAGTACGATCCCAAAAACCCCGTGCCAACCATCGGCGGGCGGCTTTGCTGTGGTCTTGCTTTGCCACCCGGGCCTTACAATCAACATCCGAATGAGTCGCGCGCGGATGTGCTGATCTTCTCAACCCCGCTACTGGAAAGAGATCTTGAGGTCACCGGGTATATCAGCCTGGATGTCTATGCGTCCACGTCAGCAGTCGATACAGACTTTACGGCGCTGCTCGCGGATGTGGACCAATCCGGCTATGCCCGCTTTCTTACGGATGGGGTGGTACGGGCGCGCTTCCGGGACGGCACTGAGCGACCGCAGGAGGTGGTTCCCGGTCAGGTGTACAAATACAACATTGACCTGTGGGCCACCAGTAACGTGTTCAGGAAGGGCCATCGCTTACGACTTTACATTTCAAGCAGTAACTTTCCCAGGTTCAATCGCAATCTGAACACAGGAGAGCGAATGCTTGGGGCCTCGCGTACGGTAAACGCCCGGCAGACTATCTATCACGACGGCAAATACAGCTCATCCTTGACGCTTCCCATCATCCCCTGATGCAGTTTGAAGCCGGTAGTTCAGAGTTCAGCCTTTAGGCTGTGGTTTCGCCACGCAAACTAAAGTTTGAACTCTAAACTGCATCAGCATCATCCCCAGAATATGACTCGTCGGTAGGCATAGGAGATCAACTCCGGAAGCGGTTGCCCGGACGGGGCGCAAAATAATTGGTGGAAAGTCTTGCCTTTGGTTCGGATCCAGTGCTATAAATCGCGCGTTCGACATTTGACTCCCCGATTCAAGTTCAAGTAACAACAAAATTTCAGGCCGACCGTTTGATAAAAAGGTTCCTGAGGTTAGTAAGGGCCGGCAACTAACCCGGCCGGATTAAGAAATCGGCCCTACTCAAAAGGGCCGTCCGGTTTTCGCAGCTTGCTTCCGTTGCGCTGCAGGTTAGTTGTCACGTCGAACTAACCTAGCCTTAACTGGCCAGTGATTAAGTAACAGGTCCACCAGGCTCCTGCGTCCGTCAACCTATTTTGAAAAAGGAGTAGCCATGAACGGTATTCATAAGATCTTTTCCATTGTGCTGATCGCCCTCTGCCTTTTCTGCGGAGCAATCTCGGTGTTTGCGCAGGGAAGCAACACCGGAACAATCCGAGGGAGAGTGACCGATCCGAACGGCGCCTCGGTGGCGGCTGCGTCAGTAAAAGTAACAGATCTCCGAACGAATAGCGTTCGAGACCTGACCACCAATGGCGATGGCGAGTATGAGGCCTCGACTCTTAAATCGGGAAACTACAGCGTGACCGTGACCGCGCCGAATTTCAAGTCGACTGTTGCTGACGTAGTGGTGACTGGTAGTGATGCCGTACGCGCCGACATTCAACTTGAGGTTGGAAGTCCCGATGCGACCGTGATTGTGACTCAGGAAGTCGGAGTTATTCAAACCGAAACCCCTACCATTAGCGGCAACATAAACACCCGCCAACTCCTGGAGTTGCCGCGGGACAGCCGGGACATTTATCAGTTCCTGTACTTGAATCCGAATATCACGACATCGGCGGGAGGAGAGGGTTTCAAGTTTATCGGGGCCCAGAGTTACGGTGCGTCTTTCTCGCTCGACGGTCAACGTTCGAACGGTGGTATTTTCGGCGAGGCGACTTCCAGTCAGCCATCGCTCGAGGCGATTGAGGAACTGACGGTCCTCTCGAGTAACTTCTCAGCAGAATACGCAGGCATTGCGAATATCCGGGTCGTGACCAAGCGGGGCGCAAGCAAGTACCACGGTTCTCTCTTTGCCAACAACAAGAACTCTGCTCTCGCTGCGTGGAGCCTGGGCGACTTAAACGATCGTTCCACTTTTACGCCCAATCCGGCGAATCCAAACTTTCCCAAACCTTATTATAATTTGAACGAAGACGGCGGATCGGTGAGCGGTCCTGTTCCCGGCAGCAAGAAAACTTTCTTCCTCGGTTCGTACGAACGTCGTTGGAGCCTGACTCCGTTGAGGTACTCTTCCACGCGGAGGTTGCCGGGCACGCGGCTCCTCAACGGCGACTTCACTGACCTGTCGAACACTGCCAAGCCAGCCGTTCCGGCGGACATCCTGCCGTTACTGACTGCAGCTGAATTGGCGAACAACACTATTCTGGTGGGTACCACACGCCGGTTTACTGTCATCCCATCGAGGCTCTTCAACCCCACCACCAGAAAGTTCATTGACCTCTTCTACCCGAAGTCGAGTCCCAGTGCGCCCGTAGATTCACTAGGTCGGCTATCGAGCTTCGCCCAAAACGTCAACCAGCGTCTGACACGCGACCTGGTGACGGCGAGGATAGACCACGATTTCTCGGCGAACGATAAGTTCTACGGTGTTTTTAACATGCAGGACACTAACAGTAACGCCGGGGCAGTGGCCGGCGCGGCTTACCCGGCCTTCGGCCTCCGCGTCAATAGACAGACCAACCACACTCTTTCGTTAACTTACTCGCACGTGTTTTCTCAATCGATGGTCAATGAGTTACGCGGCGGATTTAACAGACAGAAGCTCTATCGACATTCTCCGCAAACGCTCCGTCAAGTCCTCTCAACCATCGGTTTCAGTGAAGCTGAAATCACTACCTATGGATCCGTCGTGGGTCCGACGGCCCTCGATACATTCGGCCAGCCCGAACTGCGGCTCACCAACCTGGCCACGATTTCCAACGGGGGCAGAAGCGTCGATCGGCGGTTAAACCAGGAGCTTATGACATTCGGGGACACGCTCACCTGGATTACCGGAGGGCATACGCTCAAGGGCGGTTTCGACACGGTCCGCAATCGGGCCATCGACGGCTTTACCGCAAACCGAGGCAATCCGCGCGGTCGCATCGACTACACCGGCAGCAATATGGATCCTTGGATGAGGTTCCTCCTCGGCCGATCACCGAATGACGCGCGGTACAACCAGGCGCTTCGAGGTGCGTTAGACGCTTCCAATTGGGAGCACGGCTTTTTCGTGGTGGACGATTGGAAAATTCGTCCTCGTCTCACATTGAATCTCGGAATGCGCTACGAATTAATTACGCCATTTGTGGAAAAGAACGATCTGCTAGTGAACTTCGACCCAACTTTTGTGAACCCCACAAACAAAAGACATGGGCGCTTCGTGGTGCCGTCGGCAGCCGTTCTTCCCTTCATCGATCCTTCAATGATTGCCTACGGCACAGTGACCGCAAGCGAAGCTGGTGTCTCACGCGGGCTCGTCAACGCCGATAAGAACAATTTCGCCCCCCGGGTCGGAGTGGCCTGGCGCTTGTCTGAAAACACAGTCGTGCGCGGCGGGTACGGTTTGTTTTTCCCGACCTCCGCTGCTCAGGGGATACGTGATGCCATGGCCTCCGTTCCTTTTAATCAGGGACGTAGACGTCGGACCCGCGGTACCGTTGCCCCGGGAGGTTGGCCGGGAGGCCTAACTCCGGCCGGACAGACTCCCATCAGTGGCGGTTCGCTCGACGCCGCCAGCACTGTCCCGTCGGCCAACTTGATCCCATTTAACCTGCAGCAGCCACGGATCGAGCAATACAACGTTACCGTCGAACGCGAAGTCGGATGGAAGACCGGCGTTCGTGTTTCCTATCTGGGCAGCCGACTGCATGGATTGATTGGGGGCGTCGATCTCAACCTGCTCCCGCCGAGTGACATTCCCTTCGCCACTTCGAATGACTCAGGGGGCGTATGTGTATCCGACGATTTCGATTGCGTAATCTCGGATGCGGATCGGGCACGCCTCCCGTTCCCTGAACTCGGAACGTTCCTCCTCAGTTACGGCAACTTCGGCACCGGTCGTTCGCATGCGCTGCAATTCGAAGTCAACCGGCGCTTCGCCAGCGGCTTCACCTTTAACGCCAGCTACACGTTATTGGATCAGAAGGGCAGCGGGTTCGACACCGCGAATTCAAGTCTCGGTGGTACGGCCTATAACCAGTTCCATCCCGAGAACGACTTCGCCCGCGACGCCTTCGTTTCGCGGCACCGCTTCGTCAGCTACGGCACCATCGATCTCCCGTTCGGCAAGGGCCGCAGGTATGGCAAGGACGCATCGCCATGGGTTGAGGGTACTGTCGGCGGCTGGGAACTCTCCTGGAATATGTATGCCAAGAGTGGCACGGGCTTCACGCCGTTCTACGATTGCGGCAACTGCGATCCGATTTTCCCAGGCAACATCGCCAGCGACTCGCTCGATGCGGTGGGTGGATTTTCAAACTACCTGTCATATCGGCCGCTACTGGTCGGGAGTGCCAACCCGGTCAACGGGTCGAGCACTGCCTACTTTAACTTAGCCGCTTTCGCTCCGCCGACAACGGGCGCCGATTTGCTCGATAACCCAAATGTCCTCAGGCGTAATGCCCTGCTTGGACCAAGCACCTGGGGAGCCAACCTCGGGCTCCGGAAGCGGTTCCGCATCACCGAAACCTCAAGGCTCGAAATCGGTGCCGACTTCAACAATGTCTTCAACCACGCCTTGCTTTCGCCTACGGATCCTGACGCCGCATTTGAATTTACCCACATCGGCACGTTCTTCATCGATGTCAACCCGACGACCAGGAAGATCCAACCGATTACACGCGTAGATCCCAATCCGAATTTCGGGAAGCTTAATCGGAGCTTCATTGACGAGGGTATTGACAATCGCAGGACGATTCGATTGCGGGTGCGCTTCACCTTCTAATCAGGGGTCGGGAAGAGAGAGGGCAAAAGGTAGAGATTCGCTTGGTGGGCTTTCTCCTTTTGCCTTTCTTCCTTGACCGCTCTTCTTTGCCTGAGATGCTGTGGAGAGAGGTGTGACGTTAGAGTCGCTCGATAATCATGGCTACCCCTTCGCGCCATTACTTCACGCGTAAACCAAACCTTGCCAATGTCAGGGCTGCGGGCCATGACATGCTGCGGCTCGTCAACCGTCGCATCCTGCTCAGCATCCTTTCGGATCGGCAGCCGATTTCGCGAGCGGACATTGCCAAAATTAGCGGTCTCAACAAAGCCACCATCTCAACTATCACCAGTGAACTGCTTAGAGATCGATGCATCATCGAAGAGGGTTCGGGAAGAACGACGCCAATTGGCGGAAAGCCACCTACACCGCTGCGTCTGAATGCTGTGCGCTTTGGTTTGTTTGGGGTGGATATTCGCGCGGAAGAAACAATCCTGGCGTTGAGCGACTTTAATAATCGTCTGGTTGCTCGACTAAGCTTCGAAACTTCTAATGATGCGGGCACTTTCCTTGCGAAAATCGGCAAGGAGATTACGAAGTTGCGTGTGAAGCATGACGACTTCATCGAGTTCGCAGGGATCGGTGTGAGTCTACCAGGCCTGGTTGATAGTCACAGCGGAAAATTTTTGATTTCCGTGGTCCTTCCGTGGCGCGATGTGCCGGTGGTCCAGCTACTGGAGAAGGCGACGCAACTTCCGGTCGTCATAGACAACTCTGCGCGTTGCGCCGCGCTCGCCGAAATCTGGCATAGCAAGGCCCAGTATGCTCACGTTCGGAATTTACTTTATGTCGGTGTGAGTTCGGGACTGGCGTGCGGAGTAGTAATTGACGGCGGCCTTTATCGGGGCGGAAACAATACCGCAGGCCAGTTTGGTCATATTCCCATTGATATCAACGGTCCGGAATGCCGTTGCGGACAGCGTGGTTGTTGGGATCTTTACGCGTCGGACAAGGCGACCCTGGCCCGGTATCACAAATTGCGCGGCGCTGTGGGGAAGCGCCAGATGACGATGCGCAAGCTTATGGAGTTAGTTGACGCTGGAGATACATCGGCAACCGAAGCCGTCCGCGAAACGGCGCGTTATCTGGGGATCGGGATCACGGGTCTGATCAACGGCCTGGACCCGGAGGTGGTTGTTATTGGAGGGGAGATCACAAAGGCCTGGGGACACATAGAGCCGATCATTGTTCAGGAGACTAAACGCAGTCTCCTGGCGCCGCGCGCACGTGGTGTCGCTATCCGGCGTTCGGCCTTCGAGGTGCGCCCCAGCTTGAAAGGTGCACTCACGCTCATTCAGAAAGATCTCTTATCGGTGCCGAATGTAGGCTAGCAGGATGCATCTTCATGCCACACAGGAATGGCCCAATGATTGGAGGAAACTCAAACAGTATTGCCGCCCGATTAGCAAATGGACTGATTCCTGCCCCGCCCGTTGCGTTCGACGAACATGGCAAGCTCCACGAAGCGGCCCACGAATCCTATCTCCGTCACATGGCTCGCCAACCTATCGCCGGCGTTGCCGTCTGGGCGCATACGGGACGGGGGCTTATGCTCGACAGAAATACTGCGCACAGAGTCTTGCGTGATTGGCGCGAGGTCTTGCCGGAGACAGTGATCGTCGCGGGAGTTGGTTCGCGGGCTTCAAATCCAGAAGAGTGCACCGCTCGCACCATAGAAATGGCTGAGGATGCCGCTCGAATCGGGGCCGATGCTCTGCTGGTTTACCCTCCGACGTGGTTGCGCGGGCACTCGTCCGCAGACGAATTAATCGTGGCCCATCATGCCCGGGTGGCCGCCGTAGGATTGCCGCTGATTGTTTTCTATCTCTATGAAGCCGCCGGCGGCATTGCCTACACGCCGACGGTGCTTGATGACTTGCTGGTTCTGCCTGAGGTGACAGGTATCAAGATGGCGACTCTCGATAGCGTGATGACTTACCAGGACGTTTCGCGGCAGATGAGAGAGCGCCACCCGGAGAAACTGCTTATTACCGGTGAGGATCGGTTTCTCGGCTATAGTCTGCGGCTCGGGGCGAGGGCCGCTCTAATAGGCCTGGGCGCAATTTGCTGCGACCTGCAATCGGAATTGATACGCGCACATGCGGCTGGAAACTGGAATCGTTTTCTCACGTTGTCCGACACAGTTGATGCGCTGGCCGAAGCGATCTTTATCAAACCGATGGAGGGCTACATCACCCGACTGCTCTGGGCTTTGGTCCACCTTGGTGTAATTCCTCTTGAAGCAGCGCACGACCCCTGGGGACCCCAAATGTCTCGCGATGAGTTTGATCGGGTGGGCCGGTGCCTGAAGGCCCACGTGCTGGTAACACAGGAATGTTGAGGGAGTGCGGATATTGTCGTCGCTACTAAATGATCTGGAAATCGATTCTTCCCTGCGTTCGTCGCTGGTGGAAGATTACGAGCGTTTGGCGACGGGGCTCCCCCACCCGCTTGAAGAATACGTGCGTGACCGCTACGAGATCAATTTGAGCAGTGAATATGGCGGATTGCCCATTAAGAATCCTTTCGGTAAGGCTTCCGGTCAACTCTCCCTCAATGTGTCTCAGGTACGCCGCGACGCTGAGGAGGGTCTTGGGTTCGTCGTCCTCAAGACGATTATCGCGGAAGACGAACATGGTGCTCAGTCGATGAGCGAATGGGCGATTCACGAAACTCGAATGATCGTTGAACGGATCCAGGGGGGAAATGGCAAGCAAGGTTGGACCGTTTCGTGGAAGGGTCGCGGGTGGTACGACACCTTTGCAGAGTATCTGGAATTTTTCGGTGAGTCCTTGCGAATTGGCCAGGACGTGGGAATGCCGGTCGTACCGTCCTGCAAGTATCACCTGCCGCGGAACGATGAGGGCGAATGGAAACTCGGAGAATACCAGTACACGACGCGCCGCCTACTCGAGGTCTGGAAGCAGTACGGACCGCAGGAGTTTGCGATGCCCATCGAGAAAGACTTTAGCCCGACCCTCGCCGGTTCCGACCGTGCGGCCCAAAAGCACATCATTCTCCAGTGGCTGATGCGCGTTACGGGATTGATCCGCCACGCCAACCCGGCGCCAATCAAGGTTGGGCTCAAGGTTTTTAACGCCGTATTTGACGACGACTTTCAACTGGAGATGTTGCGGGCGATCAACGAGGGCTGCGAGGCTGATGACGCGCCGGACTTCCTGGTCTACGGCAACCGCCTTTTTGATCCGGATCGGGAGTTTGATGGCGTTACCGGAATCGCTTATGGCGGACCAGATTTGAGTGAGCGCAATCTTGCTGTTCTGGGCAGCATGCGGGCCCTTGAACAGGTGGGGCAGATCCCAATCTGTCTTTTGCCTATAAGTGCCACCGGAAACATCGTGACCGGCCAGATCGCAGCCGAGTATCTCTTACGCGGCGCCAGCAGTTTTCAATTACACACATATTTTCAGCTGCCCAGTAGTGAGTACAGGATGAGGACGGGTAGCAAGACTGCCCGAGCACTGCACGAACTATATTTCCATCCGGAAGAGGGATTGCTCGCCTGGTTGCTGCACTTGCGGCGCGCTTTCGACTGGCCGACTGACTGGAATATTAAGCAGATGGCTGAGTACTGCGTGGACCCGGCAAATCATATCTGGGTTTCCGAAACTGAATCCGTCCTTCACTGAAATGATGCAGATTGAGGTTCGGTTGTTGCGAGAGTCGGATGTCCCGGCGGCGGTGCAGCTCAAAGACTTGGCCCACTGGAACCAAACTGAGAATGATTGGCTACGGCTACTTCGTCTGGAACCGGATGGCTGCTTTTGCGCGACGATCGAGGGCGAAGTAGTCGGGACCACAACGACCACGACTTACGGGCAGGAACTCGCCTGGATCGGCATGGTTCTCGTTCATCCCAAGCGCCGGAAACTTGGAATCGCGACTAAATTAATACAGGCCGCGATGGCTTACTTATCTAAAGCTGGAACTAAAACCATCAAGCTCGACGCCACACCGGCCGGCCATCCGCTCTATGAGAAGTTTGGGTTCAAAGAGGAATCGTTAATAGAGCGTTGGCAAGGGATTGCCGGTCCAGGGGCCGTTGCTGATTCGGCAATGGATACTGCGGCGCGCCGAGAAGCTTTGGGATTCGATCTCCATGCTTTCGGCGCGCAGCGGTCGAAGTTGATTGAGATGCTAATTGCAGACTGTTGTGTCACACCGCTTATCGCCAGGGCAGCGGAAGGGCAGTTGACGGGATACGGGCTCGCAAGGCATGGAAGCGCCGCTGTTTACATTGGTCCACTACTGGCAACCGGTGCGGAGCCGGCCAGGAGTCTATTGGATGGACTGCTCGGTGAAGTTGCGGGCCAATCTGTTTACATTGACTTGAATACGAATTTTGCGAGTGGCCGCAACATCCTGACTGATCGAGGTTTTGTAAAGCAGCGCGATTTGATTCGCATGTTTTATGGGAAAGAAAGTGAGGCCGGTTCTTCCTCGGCGGTTTTTGCGATCGCGGGCCCGGAGCTTGGGTGACAGTATTGCCGTCTGAGTTTCGCCATGAACTGAAGATTTTCCATTTCTAATTTGCTGTTTGGAGTTTTTTGTTCGTGTTCGTTTGTGTGATTTCGTGGATCGTTCTTCGTTCTCAAATCAGCAAGCGATCCACGAAATCACACGAAGCAACACGAAGCGGCGCGAAATAGATCCAGAAAATGGGCAATGAAAACTGTCAAATGACAAATGAAAATAATCAGGAGTGAACAATGGAATCATCGGCCGGCATAGCAATTAAAACAGACGGGCTCATCGATAGCTTTCGCGCTGACAAGCTCAATGTTTACGTCTACGAATCTCGACCGAGCATGGGGGCTGCAGCTGCCGCCGTGGTAGCAGGGGAAATTCGCAGACTTATCGAAGCGCGCAACATGGCAGTCGGCATATTCGCGTCGGCACCATCACAGAATGAGTTTTTGGCGGCACTTGTCGAAGCTCCCAATATTGATTGGTCGCGAGTCGTTGGTTTTCACCTCGATGAGTATCTTGGGATGGATGAGCGAGCACCCCAATCGTTCCGACGTTTTCTCATCGATCGCCTGGTCAGCAAAGTGCAAATGAGCGCGTTTCACGGGTTGCGCGGCGACACAGACGATGGAGCCGTTGAAACCAAACGCTATAGCGCAATGCTGGCGGCTAATCCTCCCGACTTCGCGGTGCTGGGCATTGGCGAGAATGGTCATTTGGCCTTCATCGATCCGCCTTTCTGTAATTTCGATGATCCGGAGGCCGTAAAGGTAGTCGAGCTTGATGAGGTTTGCCGCGCGCAGCAAGTAAACGACGGAGCATTTGCCGCGATCGACGAGGTGCCGCGTCACGCTTTATCGCTAACTATTCCAACCATCATGGCCCGGCCGCGTTTGTTTGCAATTGTGCCTGGACCGGCGAAACGAGAGGCGATTAAAAGCACTATCGAAGGACCGGTGGCCACCAGTTGTCCGGCTTCGATTTTGCGGCGTCACCCTGACGCGCATCTCTTCATTGATCGAGAATCGGCGTCACTGCTGGAGCGAAGCTGAGAAAGCAAAATGTGTTTCGCCCAAATTTCTGAAGCAAGTTTTGACAGAAACAACGATCCACGAAATCACACGAACTAACACGAAATGTCGTTCGTGTCTTTTCGTGTAACTTAGTGGATCGTTTCCTTAGTTGCGGCGCCGCCGCGCCGGGTAACAGGAGAACCGCATGCGCTCGTCAGTCCAGACCATAGACTACGTCGTGTTGGTCTGCTATCTGCTTTTGATGGCGGGCGTTGGCGCCTTCTTCATGCGTTTCATGCGGGTCGGAACGGATTTTCTCAAAGGTGGAAACCGCGTTGAATGGTGGGTCGCCGGAATGGCCTCATTTATGTCCGGCTTCTCAGTTTGGACTTTCACCGGTGGGGCCGGCTTTGCCTATCGACAGGGCGTAATCGGAGTTTTCCTGATGGCCCTGGCGGTGCCGGCGTTTTTCTTCGGCTACATTGTTTTTGCGAAATGCTGGCGGCGCTCGCGCGTTACCACTGTGGTCGAGTACATCCGCAGCCGCTTCGGCGATGGCACCCACAAAACATTTTCCTGGTTGACTGGACCAAGTCAGCTGATGTTTGGCTCGGTGAGGCTCTTCGCACTCTCGAGCTTTATGTCTGTCGCTTTGGGTGTGCCGGTCGAGTATCTGGTGATTATCTGTGGCCTCGTGGTGCTTGCTTACACCTCCCTTGGTGGCTATTGGGCAGTGTGTTTCACAGACATGTTTCAGTTCATGTTTCTCTTTCCCATCGCCTGCATGCTGATGGTGCTGTCGCTTTCCAACGTGGGCGGTTTCAGCAACTTCGTCGCACACGCACCGCAAGGATTCTTCAACCCGCTGGCCGGAGAGTATGGCTGGTTATTTCTCATCGTCTACACGGTCTCCCAAACGACCGGCTACAACAATTTTGGTAATGCGCAACGATATTTCTGCGCTGACACTGAGCAGTCAGCAAAAAGGATCGCCATTCTTTGCATGATCCTCTTCACGATCGGGAGTGTCATTTTTTACCTGCCGCCGCTAATCGCGCGCGTGGCTTTGCCGGAACTCGGGACCGTCGCCAATGGTCTAAAGCAGCCCTCGGAAGCCGCCTACATCGCAATGGGTATGCGCGTGCTTCCACCCGGAATGATCGGGGTGCTTCTGGCTGCCATGCTGGCTTCATCGATGGCTTCGTTGTCGGCCCACAACCACATCATCACCGGTATCTTCGCCAAGGACATATACCAAGGCTATCTACGCAAGGATGCATCCGACCGCCACATGTTAACCGCCAGCCGAATCACTTCGCTGGGTGTGGGGCTGGTGATGATTGGCGTCGCCCTGCTGTTTGCCCAGGGTGCGAGCGGCATTTTCACTCTATTGTTCATCCTGGAATCGATGTTTCTGATCCCGCTCGGTCTGCCTCTGCTCTATGGCTTTCTGGTTCGCGGTGGCCCCTGGTGGACAGCGGTGTTTGCATATGTAGTCGGTGCAATTACATCTCTGTTTGTGAACTTCTATCTCAACCGCCATCTTGGTATGGGTCTGAACGAGACTTACCTGATTGGCATTCCGGCAATCACCACCACCGTCGCCTTTTTCCTGCCGGTAATGCTTTTCAAACCCACCGGCGAGCACGCCGAGCGCGTAAAAGCATTCTTCAAGAAACTCGACACTCCGATTGATACCACGACTGAATTAGGAGCCGTCGGTTTTTCTGGACGAGGCCAACTGGCTCTCGTTGGTAAGGTGACGACCGGAATGGGTCTCGCCTCTTTCTTGATTGTGGTGGCGAGTTCGCCGGGACGTAACCGGATGATCACGCTTATCTACGCCATTGTCACGACGCTCGTCGGCCTGGCCTTCGTCGCCGCCGGTCGCGGCGGACAGGGCCCAACGACGATACCAAACGTAGTTGAGCCAACCGTGGTTGAGCCGCGCGCCGTGGTGGAAGATTAATACTTGCGATGTCCCATTCACACCGCGGCTTTAGCCCGGTGTCAAAGAGTGCGCCAAAATCTGAAACCGTTTTAACCGTTTTGATGCTCGGGGAGCCGCGACGCTTTAAACCGTTAAAACGGTTAGAACGATTTCTTGAGGGCTCTCCACCGGGCTAAAGCCGCGGTGTGAATGAGACTGAATAGCACGCTGGAAACACGACCGACTATGACATTACGTTTTTGGAGATTCGTTTCGATGAATGTCGCCAAGGTCCGAAGCCTGGCAGCGTTATTACTGATTGCGCACTTGCTATGGCCTGTCAGCGCCGCCGCCTCGGTGCGATACATCTGGGCCGTCAATGACGGGGAGAAGGTTGAGCGAGACGACCTCAACAACCCAAACAAGCGGGCCAACTCTGCCTGGGATGGCCGTCACATAAAAATATTCGGCGCGCGAAACGAAATCATTGCCTTCCAGTTGATCGTTGAAGCTGGAGTCGATGGGATACGACAGTTGACCGTGTCCTTGCCGGAACTTCGACAAAAAGGTGGCAAGGCAAGGATTAAATACGCCCCACCTGCTCCCGATCCGTCGAACTATGTGGGACGTCCGATTCAGTTGTTCTCCGAAAACTATATGAGGGTAGACACCCCTTCCCACGCCGACTGGGTCTTTAAACCCGGCTCTCCCGCTGCGCCCAAAGATCCCACCGGCTGGAAACCGGTGCAGCTGGTTCCCGAGAACGCAAAGGTTGGCCGGGGCGGCTTTCCACTTCAAGTCGCACCCTCGCAGAACCAGGCCGTTTGGATCGAACTCTACACCGGCAAAACCCTTCCAGCCGGTATTTATCAGGGGCAGATCGATGTCAATGCGGATGGTCAAAAGCTGACGATCCCAGTTGAGCTGGAGCTCTTTGATTTCACGTTGCCTGATTGGAACAGCATGGATGCGATGGTCTATTACGAAAGTCTCCAACCCGTCATGTATCAGGGGCGCAACCTGGATGCTCAATACCACCGCTTCGCACATCGCCAGCGGATCGAACTTGTTAACGCATACGACATTAAAACGGCCACCGCCGCGATCGAGCGTTTTACCGGGCGCGACTTCACCAGGGTGCAAGGTTACGAAGGTCCGGGAGAGGCTATCGGCAACCGAATAATTCCACGCACTTTCTACGGGCCAGGCCGCGATTTCGACGAACGCACCGGCGCGTGGCGACAAGCAGACGAGTGGATGACGTTTATTAATCAAAATTTCCCTGGCGCGATGACTTTCCTTTACCTGCCCGACGAGCCCGGCAGGTCTGAGTATGAGTACATTCGCAAACTTGCCGACAACCTTCACTCAAATCCAGGTCCGGGAAAGACCCTGTTGACCTTCGTCACCAAGCGCTACGTCAAAGAACTCGACGGCGCAATCGATATCTGGGACACAGGTCCGCTCGGCTACGACATCAAGCGCGCAACGGAGGAGCGCTCGCGCGGGCGCAGGTATTGGATATACAACGGCGGACGTCCTGCTGCCGGCGCCATAGTGATCGACGCCCCGGCCACCGACCCGCGCGCCACAATCTGGGCTTGCTTCAAGCATGGCGTGGACAACTATTTTTTCTGGCATGGCGTTCACTGGCAACACAACCGGCAAAAGACGGGTGAGCGCCGGCAAAACGTATGGGCCAACCCAATAACTTTTGACAATCGCGGGCAGCCCAATAAGCCGGTGGATGATCAGGGCTATATCAATGGCGACGGAGTTTTGATGTACCCGGGCGAAGATAAACTACACCCGGATCAAGATCGGAGTATTGCCGGTCCGATTAACACTGTTCAGCTCGCAAACCTGCGACGCGGCCTGCAAGACCATCTTTACCTGACATTCGCGCGCCAGCTGGGTCTGACATCCGTGATTAATGACGAACTAAATGCAATAGTTCCCCGGGTCTTCTCCGACGCAAAGGGGACGGTCGGCTTCGCGGAGACGGGCAATGAGTATGAGCGCGCGCGTTACCGGCTGGGGCGAGTCATCGTCATCGCCCAACACAAGATTCGCAAAAGCAACCCCCCTGGTCGGCGTCGTTCGCGGCGCTGAATAACACCGTTAGTTACACCGCTAAGCGGAAGGGAGAACACTCAATGAAAAACCTCATCATCGCTCTGTTCATCGTGGTCCTCTGCGTAAGCAGCGCCTCCGCGATTACTTATCAGGTTGGACCCGGTAGAACCTATACGACCCTGCAGGCAGTGGCGCCGCTACTTAACCCGGGGGATCTCGTCGAGGTTGACGGAAACGCCACCTATCCCGGCGATCTTATCTTCACCAGACCCGGCACAGTCGTGAACAAGATCACCATCCGCGGCATTCGAGTAAATGGGCTGCGGCCGATTATCTCCGGCGGAACCAACACCGTAGAATTTCGTCTGTCTGACCATTACATCTTTGAAAGCTTCGACGTGACTGGAGGAAGTTTCCGCGGCATTTACCATCACGCGCACGACATCACAATTCGCGATACGGTTATTCATCATTGTCCGGCCCACGGCCTTCTCGGCGCCGACACGGATTCCGGTTCGCTGACACTCGAATATGTCGAGATCCATCACTGTGGAAATGGTACGGGACAACACCCCCTGTACATGGCCACCGATGAATTCGCCCACCCGGGCTCGGTGTTTCGCATGCAGTACTGCTACTTGCACGATCAGAATGGCGGCAACAACATCAAGAGCCGCGCCGAGCGCAATGAGATTTACTACAACTGGGTTTCGGGCGGCTTCTACGGAGAGATTGAGTTGATTGGCCCAGACCCACATGGCAATAAGAAGGTTTCCACCGACACGGCCCGCGAAGATTCGGATGTAGTGGGCAACGTCTTCCAGCACATTGCCACGCAAGGGACGCGAATGGCGCGAGTGGGTAGCGACGGAACCGGCGAAACGAAAGGTCGCTACCGGTTTGTCAATAACACCTTCATCCTGCGACAGGGACAAGTCAGTCCGGCCGTTGAGATCTTCCAGGGAATCGAAAGTCTGGAGATGCACAACAACGTATTTTTCCGAGTCGGAGGGGCGCCGATCGACAAGATGGTTCTCGAGACTCGCGTGCGCTGGGTTGCGGGTCGAGTGAGCACCGGTACCAATAACTGGATTCCGACCGGGTCGGCGATGGTTCCGACTGACTGGACCGCCACTATCTCCGGCACTGACCCTGGCTTTACGAACATCAGTACTTACGATGTGCGTCCCATCGCAACCAGTCCGCTGGTCAATGCCGGCAATTCAGCACCCGCGAGTCCGCCCGGTCATCCCTTTATCAGCCCGTTGTTCCCGCCTGCTTACCATCCGCCATTACACACGGCGCTGGCAGTGGGAACGGCGAGTCCCAGGCCGGTTTACGGTGCAATCGACATCGGCGCCTACGAATGGACGCCGTGATGAGAGTTTGTAGATAGGAGGTTCTTCACTCCGTAGGAGTGAGATGTTTATAGCTCGCAGACCAATACCCCTCCGTCGCCGTTCGGAGGAGCGGAAGGTATCTAGAGCCGTTTTACTGATCACCAGGTTCTTCACTCCGTAGGAGTGAGATGTTTATACCTCGCAGCCAATACCCCTCCGTCGCCGTTCGGAGGAGCGGAAAGTATCTAGACCAGTACGGCTCCAGTTGAGTTCCGCTCCTCCGAACGGCGAAGGGTTTTTGTTGTGTTTCGGTCTATAAACATCTCACTCCTACGGAGTGAAGAATCGCGGCCATGGTTCGGGCTCATTTAGCTGTCAACGGAGCTTTATCTGATCAGAAGGTCGGTAAAAACCAACATGAAGTTAGCGTTTTCAACACTGGGATGCCCGCAATGGGAGCTCAAGCGAATCGCCGAAGCTGCGACCGAGTATGGCTATGCGGCTGTTGAGCTGCGCGCAATCGGCGGCGACCTTGATCTGCTTAAGCGGCCCGAGTTCCAAACGGCAACACTTGAGACGACGCGGCGCTGGTTAGCTGACCAAAATCTGTACATCTGTTGCGTTGACACTTCGTGCACGTTTGATTCTCAAGACGCGGAAGAGCGACGCCTGCAGGTCGAGACAGCCCTCAGACACGCTGAACTCGCGGCCGCTATCGGCGCGCCGCTCATCCGCATTTTCCCAGACAAGATCCAGACAGGTGCGCTCCGCAGTGAGACGCGCGACAACATCGCCGCCAGTTTGCATGAAGTGGCGCAGCATGCTCCTGCGGGTGTGCGTATCGCATTGGAAACGCACGGCGACTTTGCGCGCGGCCACATCGCGGCGGAGATTGTGAGGCTCGCGAATCATCCGAATGTCGCGCTTATCTGGGACGTCGCGAATTCGGTGGCGGCCGGAGATTCCATTGAAGAATCAGCTTGCGCAGTCGGTCCCTATCTCGCGCACGTACATCTGCGCGACGCCCGCGCGGTTAAGGGTCAGGAGCACTGGTTGCCCGTATTGGCCGGACACGGTGCGATCTCTTTTACCGGTGCAGTGGACGCACTACGTCGGTTGGCATACGACGGCTACATCAGTTTTGAGTGGGAGAAGTATTGGCACCCGGAGATCGAAGAACCGGAGGTGGCCTTACCGGATTTCGTCAGGGCTATGAAGCCAATCTTACAGAGCGACGCAGCAGATGAGCGTATTAACGCCGCGTAATATCCTGCGAGGTAATCACTCGTGCGGTGGTCCATGAAGTCAGTACCACCAAGCGGTAGCGGGTGGGTCCTGCTCGCAGAAGTCGATTTTCCATATATCATTTGAGATTTCTCATTTGTCATTTTGAAGAAGAACTCGCTCGCCACAGTAGATGAGAGATGATCAAATAAAACTCAAAGCTGTCATTCGTACAGAGGGTGTCTGAAATGACGAATGAGAAATGTCAAATGATATATGGAAAATCGATTTCTGCAGTCGAGGAGATTCGCCAACTCGCGATGCCGCGGGTGGTCGTGCTTGCAAGCGACGTGCTCTTTTCACACTTCTTTCCCGAAGGTGTGCGCACTCGCTTGAGCGAAGTCGCTGAGTGGTCTCAACACGCCGGGCGTTACGATTCACCACAGTTACGTGAGCAAATCGCACACGCCGACGTGCTTATGACAACGTGGCATTCCCCTTTTCTGCGAATGGAGATGTTCGAGACGCCAGCCCGCGTCCGCCTCATTGCCCATTGTGGTGGCGAAGTAAAGTCGCGGATGGAGGAATCGGTGTTTGATCACATTACGGTCACGAACGCAGCGGAGCCAATGGCCGCACCGGTCGCCGAAATGGCCCTGGCATTGATGCTAGCGTTGGTCCGCAGACTTCCTGAGTACGCCGCCGAGATGCGCGCCGGAGTGGTGCGAACCAATGAGTACATAAGTTGCGGCGAGACGGTGCGCGGCCGGAAAGTAGGGCTGATCGGTTTCGGTCGCATTGGCAAAGCCTTCGCCCGGCTGGTCCAGCCGCTGGGCGCGGAATTGCTCGTGAGCGATCCCTGCTGCACTACGGAAATCGTCGCTGCGCATGGGGCAAAGTCATCGGGTTTGGACGAATTGCTGACTTCTTGCTCAGTTGTCGTTCTGGCGGCGGCATTGACTCCCGAAACGCGGCATCTTTTGGACCATCGCCGGCTCGGCCTGATGCCCGACGGCGCATACCTAATTAATGTTGCTCGCGGTGGACTCGTTGACATGGATGCGCTCCTGGCGGAGCTGTGCAACGGCCGATTAACGGCGGCACTCGACGTTACCGATCCGCTGGAACCCCTGCCATCCGATCACGAGCTCCGCCGGCTCCCGAATGTATTGCTCACGCCCCACATCGCTGCGGGCGGAATTGAAATGCGTCAAGCGATCGGCGCCGTGGCAGTCGAGGAAGTGGTGCGTTTTTGTAAGGGTGAGCAATTGGAGAACGTGGTCACGCGCGACATGCTGGCGACGATGACGTAAAGGTGATGACGCAAACAGATGACGACGCAAACAGATGACGACGCAAACACAAGGGTTTTTAGCCCCGTAGGGGTGACATGTTTATAGATCGCAAGAACCCTAACCCCCTGTTTCCGTTCGGAGGAGCGGAATGGTTCCTGAGTGATAGAGCTCTACTTGAATTCCGCTCCTCCGAACGGAAAGGGTAGAGGGGTTACTAGCTGGCTATAGACATCTCACTCCTACGGAGTGAAAACCGCAGTTGAACTGGTTCTCTTTGCGACAACCTATTTGACTTGGGACTGAAATCTTGACAGCTACCCTTAACGCGAGCGCGCAGACCATCAGCATTAGGAGCATCGGACTCCATCACGTTCGCGTGCCTCTTATTGAGCCGTTTCGCATCAGTAATGGATCGATAACCGCGAAGGATGCGATTCTGGTCGAGGTCAAAACCGAAGGGGAAGTGGTTGGCTGGGGCGAGGCTTCGGCAATGGCGGGCGCGTTTTATTCGGAGGCCACACCGGAAACCGCCTGGACGGTGCTGAGCAATTCGCTGATTCCGGCAGTGCTCAGTGCCGGAGAGATTGATGTCAGACGTTTTTATGAGCTTTCGCGCTTACAGCCAGACGATCCCTTTGCCAGGGCAGGTATTGAGGGCGCGCTATGGGATGCCTATGCAAAGACCGTCGACCTGCCACTCTGCAAACTCCTTGGCGGGCGGCCGCGTCCGATTGCTTCAGGCGTCGCCATTGGTATTTACGATCATCTTGCAGACTTATTGGAACGGGTGGAACGCTATATCGCACAGGGTTATCGGCGCGTAAAAATTAAGATTGAGCCGGGCTGGGACATTGAGCCGGTGGCGGCAATTCGAGCCCGTTTCCCTGAGTTGCAATTGATGGTGGATGCCAACGCCGCCTATTCGCTGGCTGACGCCGGCATGTTCTGCGAATTGGATAAATACGCCTTGATGATGATCGAACAGCCACTTGCGCGCGAGGCACACGCCGAAGCTGGAGAGTTGCAGCGGCAGTTGAACACACCGCTTTGCGCCGACGAGTCTGCCGAATCGATCGAGGCTCTCGCGTCGCTCGTCGAAAACGGTGCGGCACGGATCATCAACATCAAGGTGCAACGCGTGGGAGGATTGAGCGAGGCGCGATTGATGCTTGAGAGTGCGCGGGCTGCCGCGCTGGAGTGTTGGGTTGGCACGATGCCCGAATTAGGAGTGGCTTCAGCGCAAGGTTTGCATTTTGCAACACTCGAAGGTTTCAACTATCCGACCGATATTGAGGCTTCGACACGCTGGTACGTTGATGACGTGATCGCACCGGCAATCGAGATTGACGCGCACGGTTACATACATTTACCCACGGGGCCTGGCATGGGTTATGACGTAGATCGCGAGAAGGTGGAGCGGTACGCTGTTGCGACGGCCACATTTGCAAGTTGAGTTTATGGAAAGAAGTAGGAAAGCTTCGAAAGAACTAATGGGTTTCGCCCCGTAGGGGTGAGATGTTAAAGACAGAGACATTACAAAAGGTCTTCGCCGTTCGGAGGAGCGGAATGTTTCTAGATGGGTACCTGTCCAGTTGAGTTCCGCTCCTCCGAACGGCGGATGATGGGATGGCGCGAAAACCATAAACATCTCACTCCTAACGGAGTGAAAACCGCTGCCGAACCACTGAAGCTGACGATTTTAACTATACGGTCTACTAGAGGAAATTTCATGAGAGCCATAACCGTGAACATGTTCGCACTTATTTCTTTAAGGGTTTGCTACGCCGTGATGTTGCTGCTTGCGTTCTCGAATGGAGTCACAGTGCAAAGTCAGGAATCAAAGAGCGCTCCCCGCGTGTGGGAAGCGCCGTTGTCTATTCCAACCTATGAGCTCGGCCCACCCAATCCTTATCCAGCACTGCTCGACTGGCAACGGCGAAAATGGCGCCCGGTTTACCCATACCCGTTCCTCGATTCGTTAACTGATAAACGCACCAACAAGACCTGGAAGGCCGTCTACCTGGAGAACGAATACTTGCGCGTCTCAGTGTTGCCCGAGCTGGGTGGGCACATCTACGAAATCTTCGACAAGACCACGAATCGCGACGTGCTCTATTCGAATCCGGTCATGAAATATGCCATGGTAGCCATCCGCGGCGCGTGGGTCTCCGGTGGTATCGAGTGGAACTTCCCTGACGGTCACACCTTGACGACTGTTTCTCCGATCGATTACGCGGTGAGAATGGAACCGGACGGGAGCGCCGCCGTCGCAGTCGGCGACACCGAGCGCGTGCAGGGAATGCAGTGGCAGGTCATCATTCGGCTGCGTCCCGGACAACGTGCTGTCGAAACCGAAGTCACGCTGAACAATCGACGCGAAGTGCCCGGTCGCTACTGGTTCTGGTCCACAGCCGGCGCCCCCGCCGCGGACGACATGCGCTTCGTGTACCCGATGCGCGAAGCTTATCCGCACGCGTTTTGGCCCGTCTTCTCCTTCCCGAAAGAGAAGGGTGTTGACTTGAGCAAATTCAGCGACGTGCCGAACTTTCTCTCTCTCTTCGCCCGCAACTCGACTCGCGACTACTTTGGCGTCTATTACGACAGGTCCGACTGGGGCATAGTCCACGTCGCGGACCATCGGGAAATGCCAGGTAAGAAAACCTGGACCTGGGGCACCGACGACAATGGTGATATCTGGGTCGACAAGTTAACCGACGGCGGCCACCAGTATGTTGAGTTTCAGGGTGGACGGTTCGAGACGCAGATGGAACACCAGTTCATCGCGCCACATCGCGTAGAGCACTTCGTCGAACACTGGTTTCCTGTAAATAACCTGGGCGGCGGCTGGGACGAGGCCACCCACGACGCGGCCCTTCGAATTAGCAATCAAGGCAGGCTCGCGGTCATTACCGCGAACGTAAACTCGCGTTTTAATGATGCGGAGTTTACGGTCGAGAGTGGTGGAGCTGCCCTGCGCTCAGAACGGGTCAACCTGGATCCGGCGAAGACATTCAGCGCTACGATTGAGTTGACGGCTGCGGCTATGGGCCGGCCGCTGGCGGTAACTTTCAAAAGCAAAGATGGGCGCGTGCTCATTAAATACAGCACGGACACGCCCATTGATGGCAACCCCGACTTCAAACCTGCGACGCGCCCCATTCCCGATCCGAAAAGTTCCACCAGCGCTGAGCAGTCTTACGTAGAGGGAGTAGCCTTTGATAAGAAGAGCAAGGAGCGCGAGGCACGCGCCGCTTACGAAGAAGCCTTGAAACGCGATCAAGGCTTTGCGCCCGCACACATTGCTCTGGGCCTCTCTTACTACCGCAGCGGTGAATATGAGAACGCGGCCACTCATCTCAACCAGGCACTCAGACGCAACAAGGATGCGGGCGACGCTCACTACTATCTCGCGCTGGTTGAACGTGCGCAGGGACGGAACGCGGAAGCAGCTGAGCATTTGATCTGGACTGTGCGTTCGGGCCATCGCGAATCAGTGTCGCGTTACGTGTTGGGTGAGATGGCTTTGGCGGATGGACACATTTCACAAGCACTGGAGAACCTCTCGCAATCTGTAATGCTGGATCCTCGAGATCTCAAGGCCCGCAGCATGCTGGCCCTGGCCGAACGGCTCGCCGGCAAACTCGAATCTGCGCAGCAGCACATTGATGCGGTTGTGCGAGAGATGCCCATTGATTACCTCGCGCGGCATGAGCAATACGAAATTTATAAAGCGCTTGGTCAGGAGGATAAGGCGAACAATGCGTGGAGCGAGCTCTGGCGACTGCTTCGACGAGAGCCTGACTCGGTCCTCGAAGTCGCGTTTGACTACGCCGCAGCCGGCCGGCGTGCCGAGTCGCGTCGGATTCTTGAAGGGGCTATCCGCCACGAACAAGATCCGACGAGAACCGCTGATGCGAAGCGCGACTATCCAATGCTCCACTACACACTGGGATACTTATTTGAACAGGATGGCGATCGGGCGCGGTCTCGTTCCGAGTATCTCCTGGGTGCCCAGGGTGATCCTGCGTTTGTCTTTCCGCACCGAGTTGAGGAGATCGTCGTCTTACGCCACGCGTTGGCCGCAAACCCCGGCGACGGCCATGCCGCTTATTATCTGGGCAACGTGCTGGCCTCGAAGAATCGAGATCAAGAAGCGCTGGCAGCATGGCGCGAGGCAGTCAAGCTGGATTCATCGAACACAATTGCGCGTCGTAACCTGGGGCGAGCGTTGTGGGTCACGGGTGAGAAGGAGGAGGCGGCAAACCAGTATCAACAAGCCGTCGCCGGTTCGCCGGAAGATTATCGACTGTACGTTGAGATCGGAAACCTGTTCGCTGAGATGGGAGCGCAAGACCGGCGGGTCAAGGTTTTGGAGAGCGCACCGCCGTCTACGCACACACACACGCCTTTCATCCAGGCGCTCGCGGCTGCTTACGTCGACACCAAGCGGTTTGCAGACGCGGTCACCTTGCTCACAAATAATACTTTCACCTCAGGCGAGGGTGAGGATGCGGCCCTGGGTCTCTATCGCAAGGCCCACCTGGGGCTCGCGCGTAATTACCAGGCGGCAGGCGAACATTTGAAGGCGGCGTCCGAGTTTGCAGCGGCGACTGAGTACCCGCGCAACTTCGGCGTGGGCCGCCCGGCGATGCAGTCGCAGGCGCGAGAGTATGTTGCGGCTGCGCGTGAATACGACCTGGCCGGCAAGCGCGATGAATCACAAGCCTGGTGGGACCGCGCAGCCACCGAAGAGCTTAATCCGCCGACGCAACCGGAAGAGCCGTGGTCGGAACACTATTTCTATAGAGCCGTGGCCCTCGAACATGTCGGTCGTAAAGCTGAAGCACGGGCGCTCTACGAACGCCTGGCGCGCTTGAACGATGAACAGCAAATGCTCGAAGCTGAACCCTGGCCGCCGGCGGGCGCTATTCGTTTCGCGCTGGCGGGCTCAGCCCTGAAAGCGCTCGGTCGTCAAGCGGAGGCGCGGGTGGCGCTGGAGCGGGCCTTGAAAATGGATCCAGAAAGTGAGTTGGCGCGCACGCAGTTGACTGAGCTGAAAGGCGATTCCGGGATCGCCACCGGCCGCGCCGGCCGTCTTAAGTAAGGGGTGTTAGTAAGAGGATGTAATTTAGTGGATCGTTTTCATCTTGTTACGGTGTAAGCCGCGCCGCGTTGCCGCGTTATTGAAGGCAATTCTTTAGACAAAACTGATATGCGAACTGCCTGCAAAATATTTTTGATTATCTGCGTGCTTACCTGCGCGCCTATCGGCGCTGCCGCGGAAACACCGCCTTCACCTGTCTTCTACAAAACTAAGAACTCCGATGAGTGGGTTCGGCAAACATTACACATTCAGCGAAGGTATACCCGCGTGTTGCTGGTCGACGCTGCCGGCAACCACATAAAGAACGTGCGCGTGGCGCCATTGGTACTGAACGACCCGCATGCCGCCGTACAACCAGAGCCTGTTCTCTATCCCATTTACGCGGTTTTCAAATCACTACAAGAAGCAGCCGATGCCGCGCGGGGCGGGGATCTAATCGCGGTTATGCCGGGTACCTACGCTGGTTTCGTGATGGGGGATAAACCCGGCGCGAGCGACGGCCACTACATACATGTCAAGGCGATGGGACGCCCGGGCGACTGTATCATCAACCGTCCGTCTGAACGCGACTCGAATTGGATGATACTGCTGCAGGCTGCGCATCACGTCATCGTTGAGGGATTCAATATCGCAGGCGCCACCGGACCCGGAATGAAGCCGGTTGGACCAAAGGCCGGGATCATGCTTGACGGGGATTTTGGTGGCAGTGGAAAACAGACGCACCACATCGTGATCGTCTACAACTTCTCCCACAATCATCTTAAGTGGGGTCTCCATTCGACCGACACGCACACGGTCCTCATTCAGGACAATCTTTTCGCCTTATCGGCCCTCGAGCATTCAGCTTATGCGTCAGATGGTTCTGACAATTACGTCATCCGGCGAAACATTTTCTTTGGCAGCAGGGCGAGCGGTCTTCAGTGCAACATCGACTCCGTAAGTTCCTTTCACGAGTTGCTCAGAAATCCAGCGCTTCATGCCTACCGCAAGGAGGAGCCGACGCGCGACTGGGCCCTGGGCCTGGTGAAGCTGGCAACCGAGAAATTTGGCGCCAACAATTTTCCGGATGGTCGAGGGCTGAACTTCATCATCGAGGACAACGTGATCAATGAGAATGGGAAGGCAGGCGGCGGCTCGCTCAACCTCGCGGGGCTGCAGGAATCGCTCATTCAGAACAACCTTATTTACGGAAACTTCAATCACGGGATTGCGCAATGGGACGATGCTAACCCGTACGACGAGAGTTATGTCGAACCCGGCCCGCAGTCACCGGCAGACGTAAAGGGCCCGGAGGATCTGCCACTTTGGGGTTGTCACTCAAACATCATCCGGAATAACACCGTGCTGATGAACAACAAGGGACGGGCGGCCATGCAGGCCCGCAACGGAAGCTGGGGCACTGTGATGCGCAACAACATCTTCATTAACGATCAGCCTTTCTCAATTGAGATTTTCAACACCAGCATTTTGCGACTTGATGCGCGGTTCAACGTCATCAATACGTCGGGTTACCCGGAAATGCCGGATGCGCTAAAAGTCCTGGCGACCGCATTGCCGGAAGGTCCGAGTATGCGAAGCGGCATCACGCGCGAGAAAGTTGCCGGCGAGTTCGTCCGGTATGGTGAAGAGCCATGGGTCATCATCGAGGGGAACTGGTGGCGACTGAATCCGAACCGTCCGGACTTTCGTCCGCGAGCAGATTCAAAACTCCTGGCGCATCGCGGCGATACGGGGGAACTTCCGCCGCGCGATTTGATGGGGAGTGTGCGACGTGGCCCATCAATCGGGGCGCTCGATCCGGCGCGTCGGCGGTAGACGGCTATTCGCAGATTACACAGATTATGCTTGAAATAGGTCCTATATGACCTATCGGTCCTATCTCTGCCTAATCTGCGGACAATGTTTTGAAGAGTGATGGCGAAAAAAGGAATCTAATGCATCGCCGAGTCTTATTGCGGTTAGTTATTTTTCCCGTGGCGCTCAGTGTTGGCGTCGCTGCTTCCGTCTGTGGCCAAAACGGGAAGTCTTCCGACCTGACCAAAAAAGAAAGTAGCGCTTCGCGACTGGCGCAGCTCGTCCAGGCGAACATCCTGGCTGTACATGCTTACCAGATCCAGCTCGCGAAGAAATCCGGTAAGGGCGATCCCGCTTGCTTCAGTCCCGGCAGGCTATCGGACACACAACTCGAGGAGTTGGTCCAACATCAAGCCAGGCTGTTGAAATACGATTTGGGCGCGGTGAGGGCATGGGTTCTGGGCACGAAGTCAAACTTTGATCCGGCTGCAGATCTCGAGCCAATCCTGTCAGCAGGATTGGTTATACCCGGACGGGCGCCGGTCAACGTTTTCACCGATTATCTCCGCGGTAACACAAAGACCAACACCGTAAAAATGCTTTCAGTTGCCAACCTTTATCAGACCGTGCTCGAAGTTGAGCGCGATGGTGATCTATTGCAAGACGAATACGCTTTTTATATTGGCCTGGGTCTCCCGGTTTATGTCGGTCAATTCAATTTGACGGGCACCGACACGGCATTGCTTGCGGTTGGTCGTAAGCTTCAGACGCAGACCTGCACTGCGCCTTTCGATACGGACGCAGCCGCGTGGCAGATCGCCGGGCGGAAAATCTGGAACTGGGGCGAGAAAAACCTGCACATCCGCGATGAGAAAGTGCTCGCTGCTGAATTGCTCAATGAGCGGGACGTGAAAGTCCTTAGACCTCGTTTGCGCGCTCTGCCTCCGCAGAAGATCGCGGTTATCGGTCACTCGTTCACCATGGGATTGCACTGGTCTTCGCCATCGAGTTTTGTGCCCATCGTGATCGACGTTTTCAGACGCGAAAATCCAAAAGTGGAATTCAAACAATTTGCCGGAGGCGGTTTGACTGCCACGCGTGCACAGCAGCGCTTCTACCAGAGCGTCCTCGACTGGAAGCCCGATAAAGTGTTGCTCGTAGTCATGACCCGCACGGACGCAGATTACGATGCCCTGAAACAACTCGGTGTTGGGTTTGCTGCTGCCGGTATCAAGACCTACATGTTTGATGAAGTCCATGATCCCGAGAGCGTAAATCCGGGCACAGTTGAGCGAGCCCTGGCGGCGGCGCACGCTGGGAACATCGAGGTGATTGAGGTTGGCAGCATTCTATCTTCATCACCCGACAGGGCCAGGTTTGTGTGCCTGGATGGAATTCACATGACCGAACCCTATCACCGGCTGATGGCGAAGGAGTGGCTCAAGTTTCTCGCGGGAGCCCGGGGAGCAAAACGCGTGGTTGCGAGCAAGTAGGTTGGTTAATGGCTCGGTTCGATTTTTCAAGTAGGGATACTCGTTGGACGGTTTGGTCCAACGTCCTTAGTTCTTCAACAACCAGAGAACGATCCACGAAATTACACGAAGGAGCACGAAAAAGAGCTCTTAGTTCGAGTCATTTCGTGACTTTTCGTGGAGCGTTCTATTCTTTCCTGAGTTTTGACTAAGTCGGTTGTTCTTACAGGAGAAAATCTCAGTGAGCAGGGTCGGTTATTCAGTGGTCACGCGGCGGAAGTTATTGCCAGCCATAACGGTGGCGATAGTTTTCGTCATGGCTACTTCAATTGGATCACTCGGCGCGCATGCACAACCGGTGTCAAGAGTTAATGCGTCAAGAATTAATAGGCCGCGAATGTTAATCGGTGAGCATGATCCACTTACGGGATTTAACGTCTTGCGCGCGAGGTACGCTGCCGGTGCACGCGCGTCGGACGCTATTGATGGTTGGGCGCTCACATACTTGCTGACCCGAGACGAGTCTTTCGCAAAGAAAGCAGTGGAAGCGATGCGGCGCACGCACCCGCCGGAGCTGGTGGGGTCGCGCACCTACCCCGAATACGTGAAGTGGTCGCTGGCCTTCGACTGGCTCTACAACTATCCGGACTTCGATGCGCAGCTGAAGGACCGCGTCGCGCTTGAACTCTTAAAAGCCGCCGAGAAGATGATGGAGGATCAGTCGCTCAAAGAAGTGCAACTGGCGATGTATCACAATTATCCGGTTCGGTATCTTACGCTCGCGGTGTTCGCCCTCACCGCTATCGAAGGCGAGCCTTCGGTGGAGGTGCGAGCAGCGCCTCTGAGAGCGCGAGCGCAGGAAGTCTTCGATCACATTCTCGATCTGACAAACTTCATCACGCCTGATGGTGGGTATCACGAGTCGATGGACTACCAGCGGATCACCTACGCTCCACTCGCACTGCTGGCAGAGCTACGTCGCACTACCGGTAACAACGATCCCTCGCGCCGCTACACAGTTTTTCATCACTACACCGACACGTATCTCTACAAAGTACTGCCTGACGGCACCACCGCGCGTGATGACGACAACGAATTCCCATACTTGCAGTGGGAAGACAATATTTGCCTCGCCTATGCGGTCAATCGTTTCAAAGATCCGTTTGCCGCCTGGATCCTGCGTCAGAGCGGTTGGCCGTCGCGCCCAGACTACCGAATTGCAATCACCCAGTTTTTGTGGGACGACCCGGACGTTACCCCGCGCAATCCTGCCGGGACAAACGACGCTGAAATCTCGCGCCACTATCTCTTTCGCGGAATTGGACACCTGATCATGCGTGATGGGTTTGGACCAGATTCCACCTGGATTCAGTTTAATTCGGGTCCGTACCTGGCAAAGCACGACCACCTCGACCAAAATCATTTCGTCATCTACCACAAAGGGTACCTGGCGACGGAGAGTGGCGCTGACTATACAGACACCGAGAGTCCACATTATTTGAACTACTATCGTCGCACCATTGCCCACAACTCAATGCTCGTATTCAAGCCAGGGGAAAAATTCTTCTGGGCCGAAAACTTGTGGCCCGCGGCCAATGATGGCGGACAGCGCATGGACTCGTCGCGCTATTGGAATACGGTCCGCAGTCGTGAAGACTTCGATCGCACTCGTGATCTCTGGGATACGGGCCGGATGGAAGTGACGGACTACCAGCCGGGCGTTTACCACTATGCGCGCGGGAATGCCACGCGCGCTTATCAACCATCGAAGATGGAACACTTCACCCGCGAGGTAGCTTACACGCCTGACAACAATGTGCTGGTGGTTTTTGATCGCGTGCGAACCACGGATCCCGGTTATAAAAAAGTTTGGTTACTGCACGGGGTTAATGCACCGCGGTTCCTCGACGGCGGGCAGGGCACCGATGTTGGAAACGGCGGCACTGCTTACCGCAATGCCAACGTTTTTACCTACGAGGACGGTGGCGGACTATTGCGCGTGCATTCGTTGCTACCAGCCGAGCGCGACGTGGTGAAGCGCGGTGGACCGGGTTTTGAGTTCTGGACTCCCGGCGATGAGTTTGGCGGAGGATGGGGAACCGGTAAGAATTGGCCACTTGATCCACCGGCGGGTGGACCGCTGACGACCGATCCGTATCTACGCAAGATGTGGAAGACGTTTTGGGGAGAGGATTTTGACAAACTGTTGCCTTCAAACACCCGTGCAGTTGTCCCCGCGGCCTGGCGGGTCGAAGTGTCACCCGCAAAACCGGCGAAAGAAGATTTCTTCCTGCATGTGATGGAGATCACCGATCGCGGAGACACACGCACTCCGCGCGTGGAATTGGTGGACGGCTCGAATTTAATTGGGGCGCTGATCGAAGGTGGAACGATCACATTGTTCGCAACCATCGACGGTCCCGTAACCGAGGGTGAGGTAACAATCCCGGCGGTGGAGACCAATTCGTTACTGATCTCCGGACTGAAGCCCCATGCAAAGTATGAACTCCAGATGACAGGTGGCCGCGCAAACTGGCGCGGTGGTCTTTTCAATGGAGTGCCCGGCGGCAGCTACATCGGAACGGCTAACAGTTCCGGCGTGATGCACTTACCGTTCAAAGGTCAAAAGGACGGCAGGCTGCGGTTGCGGATCCTTCCCTGAGTTGTAGGGGCGTCCCTCCGTGGGCGCCCCTCGTCGCGGGTTAATAGTCGAGGTTGATGATACGCACCTCTAACATAAGAAGGGGCGCCCACGGAGGAACGCCCTCGTCGCGGGTAAACAGTCGAGGTTGATGGATACGCACCTCTAACATAAGAAGGGGCGCCCACGGAGGAACGCCCTCGTCGCGGGTAAATAGTCGAGGTTGATGGATACGCACCTCTAACATAAGAAGGGGCGCCCACGGAGGAACGCCCCTACAATTAGAAACGGCAACACCACGACGACTATGAACAAATCAATACGCATATCAAGCGCTCTACTTTTCATTGCGCTCCTTATTTATAGCAGCGCATTGGCACAGCGTCGTCAGGTCAAGCCTGCGAAGGCTACGAAGCCGCCTCGCGAAGTGAATCAGGTGGCACGGCCGGATGCAAACCACGCCCTTGCCATTGTCGGCGCAACCTTGATTGACGGTCGCGGAGGCGCGCCCTTAATTGATTCCGTGGTAGTCGTTCGCGGCGAAAAAATTGTCGCGGTGGGTAAGCGGGCCTCGGTAAGCATTCCCGCCGGGGCCGAAGTGGTTGACGCCAAAGGTCTCACGCTCGTGCCGGGTTTGATCGACTCCCACTTTCACATTGATGGCGACGACCCGTTGCCGGCACTCTATCTTACCCACGGAATCACTTCGGTCCGCGATCCCGGCCAATGGATAGAGGCCTACGATGTCGCGCGTAAAGGGCCGGCGCCGGTGCCGCGTCTGTTTTTATGCGGGCCCCACCTTGATTCGCCGCCCGCGGCTTATCCTGCGGATTCGTTCATCGTCCGCGACGCGGAGGAGACGCGGATTGCGGTCAACCGTTTCGCCGACGATGGTGCTTCGGGGATTAAGGTTTACTTTCGTCTGCCGCTCGCCCTTATCAGAGTGGCAACGGAAACGGCCCACGCGCGTGGCCTTCCGGTCACGTCACACCTGGAAATCGTCGACGCGACTGATGCCATCCGTGCCGGCGTTGATGGCGTAGAACACGCCACTTCATTTGGAACATCGCTTTTGCCACTGCGTGACGCCGAGAAATACCGCCAGGCTGTGTTGGCTGATAACAACGCGCGCCGCGAGGGTCGTTATCAGGTATGGAGCGTGGTCGATCTTAATTCGCCGCGGGCCGCTGCGTTGTTTAAGTTGATCGTTGAGCGCGGCACTGTTGTCTCACCAACGCTCGCCGTCTTCGAAAGGCAGCCGGGCGACAAAGATACGACCGAGATGCATGTCCGCGCTTTTAAACAGATGGAGGCGTTCGTAGGACATGCTTTCCGGGCCGGAGCGCATGTCGTCGTTGGTTCTCATTCCGACGTGCCGCATGCGAAGCGCGGTTGGGCTTATCAACGCGAACTCGAACTGTTGGTCGAATCAGGCCTGACGCCCATGCAGGCGATCGTCGCCGGTACGATGGAGAATGCGCGCTTCTTCCGCGCGGCCGATCGTCTTGGAAGTATAGAACCGGGAAAACTCGCAGACCTGGTACTCGTCGAAGGCGATCCATCCAGGAACATTAGCGACATGCGGCGCATCACGCGTGTGATGCTGAATGGGCAATGGGTGGCCGGCGCTGCCACCGACAAATGAGAATGAGCAACCATCGTTCATTAGTTCTGCGGGCCATTGTGCTGGCAGGTGCGTTGCTGGCTTTGGGCGGAACGGTACAAGCCAAAGGCAAAGTCATCTACGTTCACTTACTCGACGGTGACGACACGCGCGGTGACGGCAAATACACCCGGCCCTTCAAATCATGGCGGGTGGCCCTGCGTCATGCCGGCAGCGGCGATACGATCATCGCGAAGAACGGCGACTATAGAAAAGCTGGACGGGAAGGTAGTTGGGGCGGGCTGAATCTGGTTTTGACGATGGCCGATCAACTCGAACCCGGCGATCCGCGCCAGCTTGTCCCGCCGGGAACGCCACCTGACGCGATCGGCATTTATCGCTATGATCCCGCGAATCCGCTTACGATACGCGCGGAGACAAAGCAGGCGGTCATCATAGACCATGTTCGTTTTCATTTGGCGCGCGGGATTGTTATCGAGGGGTTTGATATTTTTCCGAATCCTTATCACACTGATGAGTCGGGAAAGAAGCTCAACCGCCGGCGCGATGGAATTCACGGCGATAGCGTGTATGAACCTGAAGATACGTACAACCACGTGAAGACTAACGATCCACCGGGCGGACACACTGCAGCCTGGTATGACCGCGCGCTCTGGACCAGCTACATCACGGTGCGCAACTTGAAAATTCATTATGCGTGTCCGCCGGGCGGCTGCACGGCCTCCTACGATCCGCTGCAGGACGATGATCGGCTTTATCTGATCAAATTCAACCAGGCACACCACATTACGGTGGAGGACTGTGAGCTGTTCGACGGCAAGAATTTTCAGCGCAAGCCGGCCATCGACCTCCCCTGTAGTGACGACGTGATTGTGCGTCGAAACCTGATCCGCAATTGTCATCGAGGCGTAGTTAGCAAAGGCGGGGGCCGAAGAGTACTTATCGAGGCCAACGTCTTTGTTGACAACTCCGGGGCAGCTTTCTCGGGCGGCTCGACAGATCCGGATCTTTTCATCGACGGACGCTTTGGCGACCCTTGTTCATTCGCCTTCTTCGAATCTTATGATATGACGGCACGCGATAATCTGGTTGTTTCCAGCCGACCTGGCGAACGACCAGTTGAACCTGTGTCGATCTGGGCGGTGAAGAACGCGATCATCGTCAACAATACTTTTATCGGTATTGGCGAGCGGGGCGTCTTACTGGTACGTCCAGGAAACGAGGTTGACAGTCCCGCCAAAGGATGTGGGCGGTCAGTCCGTCTGACACTGACCGAAGGGCTAACATTGAGGAGTAATATTTTCGTCCTTTCGGGAGTCGTAGACGAAACGATGCTTTATCAGACATCCGGTGTCGGCACAGCCGTACTCGGATTTGATCACCGCGACAATACTTTCTTCAACAGCGGCCACGACGTGCCTGTCGGAGGACTGGCCGATCCGAATCGCGAGCCGGGCTTCAGCAAAAGCGATCCGCAGTTAGCCGGCGGGCAGGGAATTGACTATTCAACGTGGATGGCCGCAGCGAAACTCAAAAGCAAATCGTCATCGGCCGGTCGTGGCGTGCGCCGTGGCAAGTGAGCGGCGGGAGTTTGAACCGCCAAGACGCCAAGCACGCCAAGAGAGTCAAGAGAGTCAAGAGAGTCAAGAGAGTCGATAGAGTCAGCTGAGTAAATATGGAATTCTCACTGTGTATAGGTTGTTTCCGAGTCCTGATTGGGCGTTCTGTTAGTCTTTCTTTGCGCTCTTGGCGTCTTGGCGGTTTACTTCTGGTCCTGGGCGCAGGGTGCTTGTTGACTGTCACCGCCAGAGCGCAGACACCGTTGCCGGTCTACCACGTGGGAAGAACCACTGGACCGATCAAGGTGGATGGCAGGCTCGACGACACCGCGTGGAAGAAAGCCCCGCTCGCTGGCGATTTCGTGAACAACCTGGATGGCTCTCCAGGTACGTACAAAACCGAGGCCAGGTTGCTCTACGATGAAAACTTTATCTACTTCGCCTTCCGCTGCGCCGACGACAATATTTGGGCAACCATGCGGCGGCGAGATGAGCATCTGTGGGACGAGGAGGTGGTGGAGGTTTTTCTTCAGGCCGATCCCAATCAGCCCAGCTACATTGAACTGGAGGTAAATCCACTCGGCACAATGCTGGACATCTATATGCTGGCCGCGCGCAAACCGCTGCACTACGAAAGTTGGAACAGTGAAAAGCTACGCTGGGCAGTGCAAGTCAATGGAACCGTAGACGGAAGGGCAGGTGACCGCGAGTGGACGTGTGAAATAGCTTTGCCGCTGGAAGACATTGTGACTGCGCCGCATCGTCCGCCGTTACCTGGAGATCGCTGGCGGATGAACTTGTTTCGGGGTGAGCAGCGTCCGACGCCGGCAGGGCTGGCATGGTCGCCGACCCTGCGAGATGATTTTCATGTCCCGCAAAGATTTGGCGAGCTGGTGTTTCGTTGAAAGGTGCCATTGGATGAGGATGCGGGCGAAGTAAAACGATTCATTTTCCAAATATCATTTGACATTTCTCATTTGTCATTTCAAACAAAAACTCGGTCGCACACGTTAGTTGGCAGATGGTCAGGCTTAGGACTCAAAGCTGTCATTCGTATAGAGCGTGTCTGAAATGACCAATGAGAAATGTCAAATGATATATGGAAAATGGTCCACTTTCTGACCAGTGGATTCAATTGGTTATCGATTACTTTGCCATCATTCCCAACTGTCTCCGTCCAATCTCTTTAATCCTTGAATCTGGCCACTTCTCCAGAGGCTCGTAACTCGGATGGTTCAGTTTCCCTCGGCAGGGGTTGCGCGCCGCATTGTAACTACAGATAAGCGACCAGCGTGGATTTGGGCTCCTGTTCGCGTCGGAGCGGTGAAGTAAATTGCAGTGGAAGAAGAGTGCAGACCCCGGTTCCATCTCACATTGGACCAACTCCAAATGCTTGAGTGCTTCCTTTACGCGCTCGAGGTCGGCGCCAGTCTGTTGGCCCGCTTTGCCGTGATCAATGCGGCCCATGTGATGCGATCCCTTGATCACCTGGAGGCAGCCGTTCTCAGGTGTGGCCCGATCAATGGCAATCAGGCAGCTCGCCATGTAAGGAAACAGACAATCATTGGAGTACCAGTACCCATAATCCTGGTGCCACTCCCAGGCTCCGCCTACCAGGGGTTCCTTGAGCATCACTTTGTGATGATACTGGTAAACCTCACCACCTAAGATTTGCTCCATCGGATCAACGATACGCAAGCAGCGCACGAAGGCGCTATAGATGTCTTCCCCCAACGACCCGGTAATCCATAACTTGCTTCGTCCCCCAGACAAATCCAGTCGCTCTTGCGCCTGTTGTTCTATGTGCGGATCCCTCCTGGCGATATTGAGGAGTAAATCCATTTCCTCGGTATCGAACAGACCGTTGACCATTAGATAGCCGTCTCGAGTAAATTGCTCGATCTGTGTTGCCGTGAATGTCGACATCGAACCTTCTCTGTTTCAGAAATACTGGACCATCGGCCGCGAACGGGACTCGCCAGGGTTAGGAACCGACAAACGAGCTGGGGCAGTAACGCGCATTGCGCGTAACTAGCCGCTTCCGTCGGAATTGTGTGCGAATGTGTGTGCAGAAAAAGGAACGACTCATCGTCGCTCGTAAGTTGATGATAAAAGTGGTGAGCCGAGCAGGGCTCGAACCTGCGACCCGCTGATTAAGAGTGGGTTCACAGAAATCCAGCAGTTCACGGCTCATATGATTTATTAACATCTGTCGCAGGTTGCAGCCGCCAGCGAGTCTATCTGTTACCGCCTATTATTCCCAGTTCGTCTGTATTCTTGTCACAAGTTTGTCTCAAGCTGTCCCTCTTGAACGGACGCGGATCTTAAGTCCTTTGAGATCGGTATCATCTAGTCTTACCAAACGATACGAACCAGTATTTATCGGCCTAGCGGTTGTCAAAGTATCGCTCGTCTGGCTTCGTATCAACACGTCGCGCCACCATCTTAGCCCCATATTCATACTCCGGTTATTCATAAGCTCCTTGATGGTCGCTGAACTCGGACGGAAGTGGATTTATTGTGAATTGATCGTCATTCCATGATGTTTTGGTACTTATTTTGCTGTGACGATATTGCAGAAGGATTACGGATAGAATGAGTACACCGCGAGCTAAGCAAGGGGAGGAGACCAGGCGAAAAGAGCCTGGCCCGACGACGACTATCATGGTGGTCGAGGATTTTGATGAAGCTCGTTCCATGCTCAGACTGTCAATGGAGCTCAGCGGCTATCGCGTGGTGGAGGCGATCAACGGCCAGCAGGCTGTAGAAGTCGCCCGACGTGAACAGCCCGACGTAATTCTAATGGATATCGGATTGCCGGTGATGGATGGTTGTAAGGCAACGCGCTTGATACGTGAGGACAAGGCGTTACGGAATGTGGCGATCGTTGCTGTCTCGGCTAATGCAACACCTGAGTACCGAGTTAAAGCGCTTGCCGCTGGTTGCGACGAATACGTCACCAAGCCTATTGATTTCGATTACCTCAAGACACTGATCGCCGATTTTGTTGGGCGAAGCGATAGTGCGGAATATGATCGGCTAACTCTCACTCGTCAACATTCCAACAATTAATTCCAAGCGTTAGTGTCCTCACATTAATTCAACTGGGAAGAGCGTTGGCGGTAAGTCCAGTAGTTCTAATCTGAGAAGGCACGAATGTGCCATTCCTATAGGCGCATCCGCCCACATCGAGGCTCACAAAAATGGTCGTCTCCGCCCATTTAGAATAGTCGCATCCGCCGATGTGCATCCACAGCTGGCTCCCTATTATTCGTAGCGTGCTCAGAGCGAGAGTGGGCGACCTGGTAGGCAGGCCACGTTCGTGCCCTCTGACGAACAAGTCGCACGCAGAAGAGCGAAGAGCACAGCAAAACCCTAACAGATAGTCTTTAAGCGAGGATTTGACCCTTCCCGTGAAACTCCCGCTGCGGCGCATATGAACCAATTTGAATTGAACGCCGCACTGAATTGGTCAGATCTCTATTAGTACAAGCAGCCAACAGAGAAAAGAAGAGGTTTTGTATTAGCTGCCGATGACTGCGCCGCCGGGAAGCGCATCAATCATCAATTCAAGTCACAATGCCGCCTCGCATGTGAGGTTTCCCTTCGGGGTAACGGCGTGACCCACCTGGCTGAAGCCAGGGGTGGTGCATGCGATGGCGAAAGTGTGTTGACAGGCAGGTGAGGTAAACCGGTGGGCCCAAAAAAAGAGAAGAGAAAAAAGAAGAAACGCACTGCTTTGGTGATTTGTCGGGATCGGAAACAGTTCTGGACTACCCAGGCCCAGTTCTGGCAGTGGTCCAGAGAGGGCATTATCACCAAGACAGACGACCATCCGTTGACCGGCACTTTTGTACGCGAGCACGAGGAGTTAATGGTCTGGCTAAGCAACACGGTTCTGAACCTTGCGGCTCCCAACCATCTGCGTGAAGTTCTGCTGTCGCAGCGGCTTAGGGCAAGTAAATGATGGGGGCGTTACGATAGCGAAAAAAAGAGAGAGAACTATGACTCGAAGGAGTTCCACCTTAAGTTTGACTGGTGTGTGCGTGACCGGCATTCTCCGCGCCTGCCTGCTGCTGGCGATGTTGACTAACTTGATGAATTCTGCGGCGGCACAGCGATCCGGGGGAGCGAACGCAACCCTAAAGCCTACCATCGAAGACGCTGCCGCCGTTTCAGTTGCGACCTCCGATAATCACTACACCATTGGCGTCGGAGATGTAATCGAGATTAGGGTCTTCAATCGTCCGCAACTGTCACGGGATTCTGTGAGGATTGAAGACAGCGGCATGATCCGCATGCCTTTAATTAGCCAGCCGATTCAAGCTGCTTGTCACACGGAAGAAGAATTGGCACATGAAATTGCTGGTCGATATTTGAAATACCTGCGCAATCCGCAGGTCGAGATATTTATTAAGGAATATCAGTCGCAACCAGTCGCCATAATCGGTGCCGTCAACTCGCCAGGACGCTTTCAATTGCGGCGGCGCGTGCGATTGCTGGAACTTCTATCATTTGCCGGTGGCCCGGCGGAGCGGGCCGGCAACAGTATCCAGATTGTTCACGACGGGAGCGCGGCAGTATGTGCCGCATTTGTTTCGTCCAACGCCGTCGAGGTCAGCGATGCCGGGCTGGTATCTTACAACTTAAGCAAGACGCTACGCGGTATCGATCAGTCGAACCCTTACGTACAACCGGGCGACATCATTACCGTTACCGAGGCTGAACAGGCTTTTATTCTCGGCAATGTTTTGAAGCCATCCCCAATCCTTCTCAAAGAACCGACTACCGTATCGCATGCGATCGCAATGGCCGGCGGTACCTTGCCGGACGGCAATAAAGAGAAGATTCGGATTATCAGGCAAGCGGCCGGCAGCACAGATAAGACTGAGATTGCGGTTGACCTGAAGGCAATTAACAAGCATCAGGCAGAAGATATTTTGCTTCAGGGTGGCGATATCGTAGAGGTACCTGGCGCGACCGGCATTCAAAGTTTTATGAAGGATCTCATGCGGACTGTCGTTCCTACACTCGCACAATATCCGGTGCGCGTGATTCCAATGGGCGCAATACGGTGAATACTTCGGCACTCCAGTTCCCATTCAATCCTTTTCACGGCGCCGCCAGCACGTAGAACTATCAGGTGAAGCGATGAACGAACTCGATCGACTGATCATGAAGGCTCTGCAAGTACAAGATCTGGAGGAGCCAGAGACCGGTTTAGCCGCCTCGCCGGTTCGCAACTCTGGTGGGCCCAGTAAAAGGCACCTGCGTGACTATTGGCGTTCCGTACGTAAACACCAATACTTGATCTTTGGCATTACCATGCTTGGTACGCTTTTGGCGATTTTGTATATGGCCCGCCAACCCGATATCTACGTTGCGTCGGGCCGGGTGCAGGTCGACTTAGAGAACAATCAGAGTCTCGGAGCTATGAAAACCGCCGCCGTCATTTTTAGTTCCCCCATGAATGACCCAGTTTATTTCAATACGCAACTCGAAATCCTGACCGGGTCGGAACTTCTGCGTCGCGTCGCAAAGACACTCGACCTGGAACACAATCAGGCTTTCCGTGGTTCACAATCCGGAAGTGGCAGCTCGACCACACGTCAGAATCTGGCCCGCATGTTCGGCCTTAGTGCAAAGGATGAAAAGCAAAAGCAGAGCCAGCCAACAGACGATAGCTTGTTGGCTCGGTCGGTTGCACCCGCCTCGCCGAGCGAAGACTTAACAGAGGCCAGGAGATTGGCGCCGTATGTCGGGGCGTTGAGAGGCGGACTTAAGATCGATGCTGTTAAGAGAGCCGGACAGGCTTACAAAGAAACCCGGCTAATCGACATTAGCTTCTCGCACACTGATCCGGAAATTGCCGCCAAGATCGTTAATGCGGTTACAAATGCTTACGTGCTTTCGAATCTCGAAAGGAAGACCGAGACAAATGCTTCGGCGGGAGATTTCCTACAAAGGCGCGTAGCCGAGCTACAGTCTCAGATCCGGAACGGCGAGGAGCGGCTCAATAACTACGCCAGGGATCATCAGATTCTATCTCTGGACGCAACCCAGAACACCGTAGTCGAACGCCTCACTGGTATTAACGGTCAACTATTGGCGGCGGAAAACGAACGCATCATGGCTGAATCTGTTTATCGAGCCAGTCTTGCTCCCGGGGCGGCCGGCGCCATGGCTGAGGAAAGTAACAAGCTGGGAGCGGACGCTGACGGCAAACTGGCAGAGTTGCGGCAACGACGCGCACAACTCCTCGTTGACGCTACCGAAGAGTGGCCCGAAGTCAAAGAAATCGATCAACAGATTGCCGTCATTGAAAAACAGGCTGAGGCGGCGCGGGAAAAGGGGACCTCAGTCTACATCGCCAATCTCGGAACGCGTTATCGTCAGGCGCTGAGCCGCGAGCAGGCTCTGCGCTCATCGTTCGAGCAGCAACGCGGAGCGACGCTCGCGCAAAATGAAGCCGCAGTGAACTACCGGATAATTCAACAGGAGATTCAGACGAACAAGAGTTTGCTCGATGGATTATTGCAGCGTTCCAAAGAGAACGAGGTGGTACTCGCGGGAACACCGAACAACATACACATCGTGGATCACGCTCTGGTGCCTGGAAGTCCCGTCGGCCCAAGGCGGTTGCCGAGCGTTGCCGCAGGCTTCGTCATGTTCCTGGCGTTCGGAGTGATCTTCGCATTTTTCCTGGATTATCTGGATGATACGATGCGTTCAACCGAGGACGTCGAAAGAATATTACGGTTGCCGTCCCTGGGTGTTATTCCTACAGTGAAGAATTCGAATATGCTGCTGGCGGGAGCCCGACAGAAACGAAATGACTATGGCACCCAGACCCTGCTAATCAATGAAGGCGCCCCGGCCCGATTTGCTGAAGCCTACAGACAGTTGCGTACCTCCGTCTTGCTTTCAACACCAGGCCGAGCGCCGAAGACACTGCTCGTCGCATCAAGCCAACCAAACGAAGGCAAAACGACGACTGCCGTGAATGTGGCCATCAGTCTCACACAGACCAGGGCCAACGTGCTGATCATCGATGCCGACATGCGTCGACCATGTATGCATTCGATTTTCAATCTCGATAATGATCTCGGCCTAACCACCATTCTCTCCAGCGAGATAACCGAAGACGAGACGTTGGCCATGATCCACACTCATGAAGCAACCGGTCTCAACGTACTCACTTCGGGACCGATTCCCCCGAATCCGGCCGAACTGCTGGGTTCCGAGGAGATGCGGCGTCTGATTGCTAAACTGGGATCAATCTACCGTTACATTATTATCGATTCGCCGCCCATCGCCCCCTTTACTGACAGCGTCTTGATGTCGTCAATAGTTGACGGCGTATTGTTAGTGGTCCATGGCGGCAAGAGTTCGCGTGAGGATGTGCTTCGCTCGCGTAAGGCACTCAATGAGGTTGGCGCCAGGATCTTTGGCGTGGTCTTAAATAACGTCAACCTTGGTTCGGAGAACTACTATTACAGCCATCGCTATTACCGGCACTATTACGGCGCTAATGGGAATGGAAACGGGAACGGCCACGGCAACGGCGCCAATGGAAATGGCAACCATGCTGCCGCGGGAAAGAAGGATAACGACCTCCATGTTACGTGATTCTTAATCGTCGCTAAGTTTCCGGAAAGGCGCGACCCTTTTGATCGCGCCTCTTAATTCACCACAGTAAGCTCCAGGGCCTCTATTTCTTGCAGATGCCGGGCGTATCCTCGGTGTTGCCCTTGTTCTTCCTCCAGTAGTTGGCTGATGGTGGAGGGGTGCCGGTCCCGGTGGTCTGGTCGCTGCAATCGAGCTGGTTATCTTCGATCTTGTTGTAGCTGACCGTGTTTTCCTGTGCTTCGGGGGCGGTGTTGCCGCCATTTCTTGTGGCGCCGTATGCTCTGATACCGATCTGCGTGTTGTTGTGTGATTTGTTGTGGTCAAACAGACCGCGAATTGTAGAGCGCGCAAGCCCGATCCCCACTTCATTCATGAAAACTTTGTTGTGGTGGACATTTAGCAGGTTGGGATTGACGGCCCCTATTGAATCGCAAGTGCCCGCGCAAGCTGTGTTGTTTTCATCCTGCGTAAGAATGCCGATCGCATCGGCGTCTGCCATCGTGCAGCATGATGGTTCAAAAAGGTTCTGCGAAATCTTGTTATGGCGAACCTCCGCCCTCGCGTTGCGGCTGATCTGAACCCCATTCTGGGCGATTGTGTTTGTCGATCCATGACCTATGATTTCATTGTGCCGGACTTCTGCCGATGTTCCGAGGTGGTCTACAAAGACACCGGTTTTTTGGTAGTCGTCAATGAGATTATGGCGCACACAGGCCATGCCAACTTCACCGTCGAACCGCCGGCCCACGGCTACACCGTGACCCTCACCGGTTAAGCCATAAGGGTTGGTGTGGATCTTAGTGATGTGATTATGGCGGATGGTTGCAGAAGCGCCGCCGGCAACGAAGACACCTGCCCAAATATTATTCGCCGGACCGGTGATAAAGAAATGGCGCACGAGTACCTGGCTGGCGTTGCTGACAAGAACGATTGACCGGTCACGAGACGGGCCGCCGGGAAGCACTGGCGGCGCCTCAATTATCGCTTCCTTAGTGGGATCAGGCGCAGCCGCCGGCGCTTTTGTATCAACGGAATTTCTCCCGAAAAGCCTGAGGTTGTTGTACTGTGGGCCTTCAATTTTAACCTGCTCGACATACCTTCCAGGACAAACCTTAATCTTATCGTGGTCATTTGTGTCGCCATCCAAGCCGGCAGCGTCTACTGCGTCCTGGATGGTCTGATACTGGGCGTTGGGACACTGAACCTTGTCGTCGTCAACTATGAACATGCTCGGATCGGAAGCAGACACGGAAGAGTCGCTTTGGTCGTTGCTGGGGTCGGGCGAGTCGTAGCCATTAATGCCGGCATTCATCAACTCCGGATCGTTGTCGCTGACGCCGAGTGTGTTGACGTCAACTTCAAAGAGATCAAAAGGAAGAGTCTGAAGAATGTTCAGTAGGTTTTGAACGAGATTTACTGGCGTATCGTAATCTGCTCCAGACGGGCCACTCGACTGTTGTTGGGCCTTCACTAACATCACTGCCGGACCACACGTGAGATATGCAGCTAGAAATAGCGTAAGCAATATTTGGGATGTGGATCTTTTCGTGAACATGTCAACAATTTACCTTCCTTGCGATTTGATTAAGATTTCGTTCTCTTTGCCGCGTCTGCAAGTCCGGTGCCTGTTGGCCCACTTGAGGATCGACCTATTCGAGAAATAATCAGGGCAAGAAGTTGATCGTCATGGCACAAATGTAGGGGCTCGGATTGAGAGGCGGCAGCTTAGAAGTGCTAGCAAGGTCAGAAGGCTGAATAAAAATATTTTTCGATCGCACACGGGCTGGAAGGACCATCTTTTTCGCGCAATAAAAGTCTCGCGGGAAAACATTAAAAATAGAACACACGCGTTCTAAAACAAAACATGCGATACGAAAACATGCAGTGGACATTTTCTAAAAAGGTTGATGAGCTCGCAAAAATATTGCAGCCAGGTTGTGGCGGAATCGGAATTGAAAAACCTCAAAATCCCTGAGAATCCAAAGCGTTGAGCAGCGAAGCCGCCATTCAATTCATAGATGCGAGCATGGACCAGAGTGTTCGTGAACGTCACACGAGCGTTCTCGACCGTTGGATATTCTTTGGTCTACTCGCTTTGATCGCACTTACGACCGTCCCTTATGGAACAGTTCACGCATGGTGGTTGGCGCTCTTTGAGTGCCTTATATTTGCACTGACGGCGTTATGGATCGTTGGAAATCAAATTAGCCAGGCGCGACGCATCAGCGGCCATCCGCTGCATAGACCATTAGTTGGGCTTTTGATCTTTGCTCTCCTGCAAACCCTGCCTTTGCAGAAAGTCCGTGAAGGGGTTTGGCAAACAGTGAGTGGTGACCCATATGAGACCTGGCGTTTCTGCTTTTATTTGCTGGCGCTGGTTTTGACGGGAACGCTTTTACTCCACTACACATCAACCCCGCGTCGCCTGCGTTTGCTTGTATCCGTGGTTGTTGGTATCGGGTTGGCGAGTGCCACATTTGGTATGGCACGACAGGTGGCCCAGGGCGATGCGTACCTTCCTTTTCTGAGTCGGTTGTGGCCAGGTCGTGGTTACGGACAGTTTATCAACCAAAACCATTTCGCCTTCCTGTTGGAAATGCCCCTGGGATTGGTGCTGGGTCTCCTGGCGGGAAGAGGCATCAAGCGAGATCGGGCACTCATCGTATTGGCGATGGCAATAACCATGGGAGCAGCGCTGGTGCTGTCAAATTCGCGGGGCGCCATTTTCGCCATGCTTTGCCAGCTACTGTTTCTCGCGCTCATGGTCGGCATCACGCGAGCCCGGAGAGAATCTTCAGAACACCCTCGGAGCGTGTACTTCCGTTTACAGCGGCTCAGTAGCTCCCTCGTTGGCCGCATCGTTCTCATCACGTGTCTTTTGATCGCGGTGGTGTTCAGTATCGCCTGGCTCGGTGGGGATCAGCTTGCGCATCGCATGGAAACAGTGGAGCGAGACTTCAGCCAGGGCAGCAGCCTCCGCACTAATGTGACGCGTTGGGATATGTGGAGTGCGACCTGGCAGTCGATTAAAGCCAACCCGCTGGTTGGAGTCGGCTTCGGGTCTTACCCTGTGGCAATCACAAAATACCACGATGGCTCAGGAGACCTGCGACCGCGACAGGCGCATAACGACTATCTGGATTTGCTTGCATGCGGCGGCATTGTTGGCTTTGTGCTCGCTGTCTGGTTCGTCATCGTTTTCATCAAGCAAGTGCGCGGACGTTTGCGATCAACCGACGCTTTTCGTCGCGCGGCTTGCCTGGGCGCGCTGGTTGGACTCTTTGGTGTCGCCACTCACAGTCTCGTTGACTTTGGTCTTCACAATACTGCCAACGCAGTTGTTTTTACATCACTCGTCCTAATCGCAACGCTGGACAGTTCTGTCGAGGAAAGAAGGCTGTCAGGCGGCGATGCCTCACCTTGAAAAAAAAGCGTTAACCAGAAGGAGACTTTAATCATGACCCCCAGATTTGAGAAAACCCTCAAGATAGTCGCGCTGCTTATGCTGCCGCTGGCAATGGCATATATCATTTCAGCGATTGCATCAGGCCCGGTGCCGCCGCCTGCAGCCCCGACTGCGCTGACTGCAACGGTCGCATCCTGCAGTTGCATCAACTTAACGTGGAATGATAATTCAAGCAACGAGACTGGCTTCAAGATCGAGCGCTGTCAGGGCACTGGCTGTGGAAGCTTCGTACAAATTGCGCAAGTTGGCGCCAACGTCACCACCTACAGCAACACCGGGCTGTCAGCCGGTGTCAGTTACACCTATCGCGTGCGCGCGTACAATGCCAGCGGCAACTCAGCCTATTCCAACACAGCCACGGCAACGCCTTCTCCCAGTCCCTGCCCCAGTCCGACGCCGGGTGGTCCAAGTGGTGGTGAATAGTATCCGCTTCCCCGGATCAGACAAGCTTTCAACTTTTAACCAGGTGAAAAAGTAGTGTTGGGAGAACGGCGGATTAACCCGAGCTCGACTGCCGGGTGGACGGGGTTGCGTTCCGGCATCGCCACGCTCGGCTTGATGGGCTGTTTGTTCGGAATGTGGTTTGCCGGACATGACGGGTTCTCGCGTTTACTTTCCGACACCGCCAAACGTGACAGTGTCTTAGCATCAGCAGATGAAGCGATTCAACTCAGCCCAAAAGATCCCGACGCCCACTATGCACGTGCTTTTGTGCTTGCCAGTATGGGGCGATTCGTTGATGCGGCCAGGGAGTATGAGGCGACGATTGCTCTGCGGAGAGGCGACTATGTGCTGTGGGCTGCGCTGGGAGAGGCCCGTGCCAGAGCCGAGGATAAACAAGGTGCGATTGCGGCCTATCAAGAAGCGGTACGTCTCGCTCCTTACTATGCCTATTCACACTGGGAACTCGGCAGACTTGCGCTCCAGTCAGGCCATCGCGACGAAGCATTCGCAGAACTGCGGCTGGCGACCAACAGCCGTCCTTCATTTCTTGCTGAGGTGATAAACCTTGCCTGGGAAGCATACTCCGGCGATGCCCGAGCGGTTCAGGAAGCTCTGCAACCACAAACCGCAACTGCGCGCCTTACACTCGCAAAATTCTTCATCGATCACGGAAATACGGCTCAAGCCATTCCCCTTGTTCGCGCCGCAAGTGATGCCTCCGGGCAAGAACGACAGGCCCTGCTAGCCGAGTTGCTCAATACAAGGCGATTCGCCGAAGCATATGAGGTGTGGTCCAGTGGGCGCGCCGCGGCAACCGTTGGAGACGTTCGCGGCGACGACACCATAGTTGACGGTAGTTTCGAGGGCAACGTTGCCGTTAACGATCAAGGATTTGGGTGGCAACCCGCGCGCAGTAATGATGTCCTGCGTCTTTCTTTGGATTCGGTTGAACCACGTTCAGGCGCATATAGTTTACGTCTCGAGTTCAACGGCGATTTTGGGGCCTCACCACTTATCTCACAATTGGCGATGGTTGAGCCGAGAACGCGCTATCAACTTACATTCGCCGCGCGAACGAAAGAGTTGGTCACCGGGGGCTTGCCGGTCGTTACTGTGACTGATGCAGGCAGCACGGATGGGCATGCGCTGGGGCAATCAGCCCCGCTTCCGCAAGGGACCAGCCCATGGCAGAACTATGCTGTTGAATTCACGACCTCCGAGGTAACCAATGCCATGCAGATCACGATTCGACAAAAATGTACTGGTTCACCGTGCCCAATATTCGGGATCGCCTGGTTTGATGATTTCTCGCTGCAGAAGGTAGGCGGTTCCCACGCCCAACAGGTTAATGGACCTTTCAAAATATGATCACGTCAAAGATCGCTGGAGCGCCAGCGTCCATGACCTGATAGACACCAACTTGATACCGGTTCTTCTCGTAGCCCTGGCCTGCCGGGAACGAAAAAGTAATCGGTTATTAACATAGCAGACAGGATAATTAGATTTGTCCGCAATCAGAGAAATCGAAGTTCACAAAATGCTGGTGCGCGGGAACGCCTTACCGACCCTACGCATTAAGCCGTCACAAGGCTGGGTGTCGCTCAAGCTGGGCGAGCTCTGGGAGTATCGAGAACTGCTTTACTTCCTTGTCTGGCGTGATATCAAAGTGCGCTACAAGCAGACGGCCCTGGGGGCAACCTGGGCCATCATCCAGCCTGTCATGACGATGTTGGTCTTTAGTTTGTTTTTCGGAAAGCTGGGGAAGATCCCTTCGGATGGAATTCCCTATCCCATCTTCTGCTTCGTGGCGTTGGTACCCTGGACGTTCTTTGTCAACGGGTTGGGGCAAGCCTCGAACAGCCTGGTGGGCAGTGCCAATTTGATCACAAAAATATATTTTCCGCGATTGATTATTCCGATTGCGGCAGTGCTCTCGGGCGTCGTGGACTTCGCGCTCGCATTCGTGGTTCTGATCGGAATGATGTTGTATTACGGAGTGGTGCCAACGGCCAGGGTCATCTATTTGCCGCTGTTTCTATTGTTGACTGTGATCACTTCGCTCGGCGTTGGATTGTGGCTGTCGGCCCTGAACGTAAAATTCCGTGACGTGCGTTACGTGGTGCCATTCATCTCGCAGTTCTGGCTCTTTGCGACGCCAATTGCCTACCCCAGCAGCCTGCTTTCCGAACCCTGGCGCACCATCTTCGGATTAAACCCGATGGTCGGAGTCGTCGAAGGCTTTCGCGCGGCGCTGCTCGGAGCAAATACAACAGCGAGACCCATCATCGCCGCCTCAACGTTGGCAGCATTAATCATATTGGTAAGCGGGGCATTTTACTTTCGCCGAATGGAAAAAACGTTCGCCGACCTGGTGTGAAATCACCGTAATGAGTTTCAAAGATAATTTTAGTGGCCTCAGCAGTGGTTGCTTGATCATAGGTGAAGTGGCGCAGACACACGACGGCAGTCTGGGTCTGGCCCATGCATTTGTGGAAGCGATAGCTAAAGCCGGCGCCGATGCGGTCAAATTCCAGACTCACATTGCTGCCGCCGAAAGCACACCCGCCGAACCGTGGCGAGTGAGATTTAGCCCGCAGGATGCGACCCGCTACGACTATTGGAAGCGGATGGAGTGGACCGGTGAGCAGTGGCTGGGTCTAAAGCGCCATGCGGAGGAGAAAGGGCTGCTCTTTTTGAGTTCACCTTTCTCTCATGAAGCAGTGGCGCTCCTTGAAGGGATCGGGATCGCGGCATGGAAAGTGGCCTCGGGCGAGCTGAGCAACCTCCCACTTCTCAACCGGCTGCTGGGCACGCACGTGCCGGTAATCCTTTCTTCAGGAATGAGTCCGCTAAACGAGATCGATAGTGCGGTCGATCACGTCAAGGCCAAACGGGTGCCGCTTGCTGTTCTTCAGTGCACCTCGGCTTATCCCTGCGCGCCGGAGAAGGTCGGGCTGAACCTAATTTCATTCTTTCGCGAACGTTATGGCTGCGCCGTCGGCCTCTCAGATCACTCCGGCAAGATCTATCCAGGCCTGGCTGCCGCCACCTTGGGCAGTGACGTGCTGGAGTTACACGTAGTTCTTAGTCGCGAGATGTTCGGTCCGGACGTGACCGCCTCAGTCACGACTGACGAACTGCGCCAGCTTGTGGAAGGTGTCCGCTTTATTGAAAAGATGATGGCTCATCCGGTGGATAAGGACACGCAGGCTGAGGAGGCGTCTCCGTTGCGTAAGATGTTTATGAAGAGTGTGGTGGCAAAGATGGACTTGCCCATCGGTACGATCTTGCGCGAGGAACATCTGGTAGCAAAAAAACCGGGTACAGGATTTCCGGTCGCCAGAGTACACGAACTTGTCGGCACACGTTTGAAGCGAAGCCTACAGACCGACGAGTTGCTGCATGAGAATGACCTGGAGATAACGAGGTGAAACGACGCAAAGTATGCGTAGTAGTTTCCGCCCGGCCCAGCTACAGTCGCATTAAGACGGCTTTGCGGGCTATCGAGCAGCATCCCAATCTTGAATTGCAGCTGGTAGTAGCGGCCTCGGCGCTGTTGGACCGCTACGGCAGCGCCATCAATGTTATCAAAGACGACGGGTTTCAAGTTGCCGCGCAAGTTTACATGGTAGTGGAGGGCGAGAACCCCGCCACTATGGCCAAGACCACCGGCTTGGGTCTGGTGGAATTATCGACAATTTTCGACAACCTCAAACCCGACGTGGTGGTTACCATTGCCGACCGCTACGAAACTCTGGCTACGGCAGTGGCGGCAGCGTATATGAACATTCCGCTTGCACATGTGCAGGGTGGGGAAGTCACCGGTTCTATTGATGAGAAGGTGCGCCATACCGTCACCAAGCTTTCGGACTTGCATTTTGTCGCAAACAAAAAAGCGGCGGAACGGGTAATTCGCATGGGCGAGAATCCGAAGACTGTCTTCGTTACTGGATGTCCATCGATCGATCTGGTAACAGAGATGCTCAGTAGTCCCGCATTGGACTTCGATCCTTTTGCGAAATATGGCGGTGTCGGTACTGCTTTTGATCTCTCTCGTGGCTACCTGGTCGTTATGCAGCATCCAGTCACCACCGAGCACGAGAAAGCTCGTAAGCACATCCTGGAGACTCTCTACGCAGTTAAATCGTTTGATCTGCCGGCCCTGGTTTTTTGGCCGAACGTTGATGCCGGCTCAGACGGAACGTCCAACGGTATTCGTACCTTCCGCGAATTAGAAAATCCCTCGAACTTCCACTTCTTCAAGAACATGATGCCAGCGGATTTTCTTAAGCTGATTTTTAATAGCCGCGGATTGATCGGAAACTCCAGCGTGGGCATCCGCGAGAGTTCTGCCCTTGGCAGTCCAGTGGTCAACATCGGTTCGCGCCAGTGCGGCCGTGAACGCGGTCACAATGTCATTGATGTCAGCTACGATCGGGGAGAAATTGCCGGAGCCATTCGCCACCATCTGGGTAACGGTCACTATCCCCAGGATCCAATCTATGGCGAGGGCACGGCCGGTAAGCAGATCGCGCAACTATTATCGGAAGTCCCACTCTCGATTGAGAAGAGGTTGACGTATTGAGGGAGACTCACGATTACGGCATCAGAATCGTTTCTCGCCCGGCCAGCGTTCTCCAAACCTTTATATCTTGGCTCCAGAAGTAATCACAAAATCAGTATCTCGAATACTCGGTTTAATCCCCGCGCGTGGGGGCTCAAAAGGAGTCGCGCGCAAGAACATACGTTCATTGGACGGCAAGCCCCTGCTGCAATATACGACGGAGGTGGCGTTGGCTGCGCGAGCACTCTCGCACGTTATCCTTAGCACCGATGATGACGAGATCGCAGAGCTTGGACGCCGTTGCGGCGTGAACGTTCCGTTCATGCGTCCGGCACAGTTAGCCCGGGATGACACGCCAATGCTTCCAGTGGTCCAACACGCGCTGCGTTTCTTGGAAGATCAGGGAGAAGTCTTCGACGCTGTTTGCTTGTTGCAACCGACAAATCCACTCCGACGAGCTGAGGACATTGATGAGTGTATACGACTGCTGGAGTCGAGCGGAGCGGATGCAGTCGTTACTGTTCTTCCGGTGCCGTCAGAATACAATCCGCATTGGACCTATTTCCGCGATCCGCAAAATAATCTGAGTTTATGCCTGAGCGAAGCTACGCCCATTACGCGTCGGCAGGACTTGCCACGCGCGTTTCATCGTGACGGGTCAGTCTATGTGACGCGAAGCACTGTGATCATGAAGGAAAACAGTCTATACGGGAAGCGCACGGTTGGACATGAGATTGAACCAAAGTGGAGCGTCAATATTGACACTCCCGGCGATTGGGAACGAGCCGAAGCATTGTTAGCCATTCGCCAGAGAGATAGCCAGCCTTTGGCCCAAAGGGTTTCTTAAATGTGTGGCATTTCTGGAATCTTCGGCAACAACTGGTCACTGATGCAGCTGGAAGCGATGGTCGACAGCCAGCAGCATCGCGGGCCGGATGCTCGCGATGTTTACACGTCTCCGAGCGGCGACGCCGGGTTGGGCCATAACCGCTTGAGCATCATCGACCTCTCAGATGCCGGAACCGAGCCGATGTCTGATCCGTCTGGGCGATTCTGGATCGTTTTCAACGGCGAAATCTACAACTACCTTGAACTGCGCCGTGAATTGAGCAGCGAATACGAGTTTCGTACTCAAACTGATACTGAAGTCCTGCTGGCCGCCTATCAAAAATGGGGCGCGGGTTGCCTTGAGAAATTCATCGGCATGTTTGCCTTTGCAATCTGGGACGAAGTAACACGGACTCTTTTCGGAGCGCGTGACCGGTTTGGCGTCAAGCCACTTTACTATGCGAAAGAACCGGATGGCACACTGCGAGTGGCGAGCGAGATCAAAGCGCTACACGCCGGAGGCGTGGCATCTGAATCTGATCCCATCGCCTGGGCCACCTATCTCAATCACGGTCTCTATGACCACAACGAGCGCACTTTCTGGAAGGGTATCCTGGCCCTACCCGCCGGCCACACACTCATCTGGCGAGATGGACAGGTCGAGATTCAGTGTTGGTACGACCTCGCGGATCGCATCGCGCCGGGTTATGACGAAAGACCAGCGGCCTTAGTTCAGGAAGAATACCTGGCGCTGCTTTCCGAGAGCGTGCACCTTCGCTTTCGCTCTGATGTAACCGTCGGCATAAACTTGAGCGGCGGTCTCGATTCCTCAACCCTGCTTGGGTTGGTTCAGAAACTACAGGGGCAACAGAGTGAAGTAAAAGTCTTCACGTTCATGACGGGCGACTCAGAATACGACGAATTGCCCTGGGTCAAGCAGATGTTGGCCCACACGTTACATCCGCTCACTCCGTGCCTCTTGAAACCGCAAGATGTTCCCGCTTTGGCTGAGTCCGTTCAGTTTCATCAAGACGAGCCGTTCGGCGGTCTGCCAACTCTTGCTTATGCGAAATTGTTTGAGCAAGCAGGCGCAGAGGGGGTAACCGTACTGCTTGATGGAAGCGGAATGGATGAGCAGTGGGCCGGATATGATTACTACTCACCAACGCGGAACGGCTCGGCAGCCAGCTACGTACAGGGAACCAAAGGGAGATCGGTCAGACCGGAATGCTTAACGCAGGAGTTTCGCGCTTTAGCTGAGACCTTTAAACCGCTGCAGCCGTTTCCGGATCGGCTGCGCAATATGCAATATCGAGATACCCGATACACCAAAATCCCAAGAGCTTTGCGCTTCAATGATCGTGTTTCGATGAGAGCTTCAACCGAGTTACGGGAGCCGTTTTTGGATCACCGCTTATTCGAATTGGCTCTCCGTCAACCACCCGATCGCAAAATAATGAATGGTACCCGCAAGCTGATGTTGAGGCAGATAGCTCGCCAGCTGATGCCCGAAGGGGTAGTCGAGGCTCCCAAACGTCCGCTGCAAACGCCACAACGTGAGTGGCTGCGTGGCGATCTTCAAGAATGGGCGAGTGAGCTAATCGAAGAGGCCCTCCTCGCCCGAGGTGGTGACTGGATAGATGCGAGGTCTGTTCGCGGGACATGGAATGATTACTGCAAGGGAGCCAGTGACAATAGTTTCTACATCTGGCAGTGGATCAACCTCGGGCTTCTCTCTAAAAGTCCTATCAGCAACCTGAAGCATCACGCATTAATGAATTGATTTTCGACTGGTGAATGAGATGAAAACAACTGCCAGGCGGGTGTTGAATTTGGTGGGATTAGAGATCAGCACACTAAACCGCACGATGGTGCTTCCCAAGCCCCAACCTGGCCCGGAAGTTTTCAATTGCATGGGAATTGATTGGGGAGAAGCGCATATTGATGAATTCATGAGTAATACGTTGCCCAATTACGAGGCAGAATATAAAGCATTCCCGACGAAATCTACCGACCCTGATGTTTACTTCTCGGATAACCCGTTCTTTGGCTTCGTAGATGCCGCAGTTGGGCACTCCTTTATCCGGAGCCGTCTTCCTTCGGTCGTGGTAGAAGTCGGGAGCGGTTTCAGTTCTCGCATGATCCGCGCGTCCTTAGATCAGAACAGTACGGGTCGTTTGATCAGCATCGACCCAAGTCCTCGCGCATCCGTTAAGGAAGTAAGTCATGAGTATCACGAGGCAAATGTGCAAGCAATTCCCTTGGATTGGTTCAAAAACTTGCCTGCTGACTCCATCTTATTTATTGACTCCAGTCATCTAGCAGGTACGGGCAGCGACGTCAACTATCTCCTTCTCGAGGTACTCCCGCTGCTGCGGCCGGGCGTTCTAATTCACATTCACGACATCTACTTGCCCTATGACTATCCAACATCCTGGAATATTGATAGGAAATTCAACTACGGCGAGCAATATGTCCTCCACGCTCTACTATGCTTTAGCTTTGGTTTCCGGGTTCTTTGGCCGGGACGCTGGGTGTTAAGAAATAGGACGAATGAATTGAAAAACCTCATGCCACACGATATTGATCTCGAAAGACATTGTAGCTTTTGGCTCGAGAGAAATTGACTGACACTATTCGAGATCATAGTGAACCAGGTTAAGTTGATGATCATCACTCAAGATATGAAACAGCTATGACAGATACCGCAATTCGCATCGAGGCGCTTTCTAAACGGTACCGTATTGGGCCTTCTCAGGCCTCGTATAAAACTTTGCGCGACACTATCGCAGGCTCAGTCACCGCCCCGTTTCGTCGTTTACGCCCTGCTCCCCCAGGTGCAACTTCAAATGGTGACAATACGATCTGGGCCCTGAAAGATGCTTCATTCGAAGTCAAACATGGCGAAGTGGTAGGGATAATCGGTAGAAACGGCGCCGGAAAGAGTACGTTGCTGAAAATTCTTTCCCGGGTCACCGAACCGACTACTGGATATGCCGACATTGAGGGTCGTATCGGCTCGTTACTTGAAGTCGGGACGGGGTTCCATCCCGAACTCACCGGCCGGGAGAATACCTATCTTAACGGCGCGATCCTGGGCATGAAGCGGGCTGAGATTAAAAGAAAATTCGATGAAATAATAGATTTTGCTGAAATTGCTAAGTTCGTCGACACACCTGTCAAACACTATTCTACCGGCATGTACCTGCGCCTGGCTTTCTCTGTAGCAGCGCACTTGAACGCTGAACTCTTGATTGTTGACGAAGTGCTCGCCGTCGGGGACGCAATGTTTCAGCGCAAATGTTTAGGCAAGATGCGGGAGGTGGGAAAGAGCGGGCGAGCGGTCCTTTTCGTATCACATGACTTGAACGCCATCTTAAGGCTGACATCAAGATCTGTGGTGTTGGAACAAGGTAAGGTTTGCTTCGTTGGACCAACGAATGAGGCCATCAACGCTTATATCAGCCAGCATGAGGTTCGTGGTGGAGATCTCACTACCAGGCTGGATCGCGAAGGCGATGGCGTTATTCGCATGGAATCGGTGAGTTATTACGATTCTAAGGGCAGATCAATCGACAGCGTCCGGGCCGGCGACCCGATTACTATCGCCATAGCGTACAGTACTGAGAAAGAACACCTTCAAGCTGAGGAGTTAGCGCTCGACATGCGGGTCAGAGATGTTCTTGGCAACTCGATTACGACCCTGTCGACGCGTTTCAGCAACCTGAAAGTAGAAGGCAGTTTAGGCAGAAACGGGTCATTGGTTTGCCACATACCCAGCTTTTATCTGGTCGAACATGTATACACGCTCGATCTATGGCTTGCTTATCGAGGAGTATGCTCAGACTACGTAGAGCGCGCCGGCGAAATCCGGGTGGCCGCGGCCGACTATTTCGGTACGGGGCACGCACCAGTCAAACCTAAACATGGCGCGACGATGATCCGACACGAATGGACGGCAAGGCTGAATTAACGACTGAACAGCACAGAGGAATCCGATGTATTTGCCTGATTCGTTAAAGAAAAATCCTCAATTTCGAAAAGCCAGCACGGTCCTGCGTAATCAGTTAGAGCTGGGGCAACTCTCCTTACGGCTTCCTTTGCTCAGTGGCTACAGTATTGAAAAAGTTGATCCGGATCATTCTATTAAAAAGGTTTACGAAGAATACACGACATCAGTCTCTACTCCGATTGCCACAATATCCCTGGAACTAGCTTGCGTGATTTGGTTCCTCCTCAACAAGCTGAGACCGAAACTGATTGTGGACCTCGGGTCTGGATTCAGCTCCTATCTATTCAGGCTTTATCAGGATACGCGCAAGGGCTCTGACGATGCCTGTCAGGTCTTCTCGTGTGATGACAGTTCATTTTGGCTCGAGCTCACAAGGCGCTTTTTGAAAAGTAAATCTCTTTCTGTAGAGGGACTCTGTTTGTGGGACGAATTCGTTAACGAGTATCAGGGCAGGCGACCAGATCTTGTGTTACATGATTTGGGAAATCCTCAGCTGCGCGTGATGAACATGTCACGCGTGTTTGATCTGTGTACGCCGGAAACCACGCTGATTCTGGATGATATTCAAAAACCACGCATCAAACAGGCTGTACTTAATACCCTGGCGCAGAGAGGGGGACGAGGTCATGACCTGGCACGGTTAACTTATGACAAGTTTGGCCGTTATGCCTGGATGATTGACAAGGTGGCCAATGCTTCCCGGAATCCTTCGCCTGGAAGAGCAAACTAAGTCAACTCAACGTAAGTAGAATCATGCGCCTGGGGCACAACTCACCTAAAGACAAGCCGCAACTGACGGATTACCTCCGGCATCGCGTAATCATTCCCGTCTACATTCCTACGATGGACGGATACTACAAAGACTCTCTTGAGATATTGAAACTGTGCCTTGAGTCGTTATACCTCACCGGAGCGGGCAAGATGAGTATTACGGTTATCTCGAATAACTCGACCTCTGCGGTAGTAAAAGAACTTGAACGGCTTTATCAGCTGGAATGGATTGATCAACTCTTACTTAATAAAAAGAATCGGGGCAAAGTCGACGCCGTAAGCTCGGCTGCCAGGGGAGCGTTTGAGGAACTGATCACTATCGCCGATTGTGACGTGCTCTTCAAGACCGGATGGATTGAAGCGATAGAAGCGATATTTCATAACTTTCCGGAGTGCGGATTCGCTGCGCCAATGCCCAATCCCGGCCAGGCATGGGCCAATACATCAGCCACTATCCTGGGAGCTTTGAAAAACCGGGAATTAAGGTTTGATAAAGTTGTGCCGGATGCAGACCTGAATGGTTTTGCTCACAGCCTTGGGTACCAGGACCAGGACAAGTATCTGGCGGAACATCGCCACGCCCAAATGATTGTAAGACGGAAAGACACTACCGCTTGTGTTGGCTGCGGTCACTTTGTGTTTACAGCTCGCGGAAAAGTAGTTCAGGGGATGCCAAAACATCCGTCGCTGTCTGCGATTTCAGGTCACTCCGAAGAGAGATGGCTCGACATGCCTCCCGATCGGCTAGGCTTCTGGCGTCTTGCCACTACTCGGGCCTATGTGCATCACATGGGGAACAGTCTCGAGTCGTGGATGTACGATGAGCTGGAGATCACTCGTCGTAGTCATGATCCATCTGTCTCACCACAGTTTGAGACCCTTCCCGAGATACAGAAATCGTGGATCAGTAAGCTTCCGTGGCGCTTTCGCAGAGGGCTGGTTTGGACACTAAAGAGGCCAACGTTTTCCCGGATGCTGATTCCCACACCCGCACCATTAAAGACTCAGTGAGCTCGTAAACACCTCGATGTATTAACCAGTCAGAATTAGAGGTCGCGCGGACCATGAAAATATTGCACCTGGGCTGCGGCAGGAAAAAACATCAGGGCGCTATTGGTGTTGACGTCACCACTAATTCAGCAGCGGATGTGGTCTATGATCTGAACAGAGGCTCCTGGCCTTTTACTGAAAACACACTCGATAAGTTTTATTGCATCGACATAATCGAACATGTTGATGATGTCATCGCATTTCTAAATGAGATATATCGGATTGGAAAAGCGGGAGCTGAGGTCGTCATTCAAGCCCCGTTCGCCAGCAGTCATTTCGTTTCCGGAGATCCAACACATAAGCGGGGTTTCACTTCCAAGTCGTTCAAGTACTTTGATCAGAACTTCGATGATACCTATTTTCATTACAGCACCGCTCGCTTTCAAACACTGGAAATAACCTACAACAAATACGAAAAGTGGGTCTGGACCTACCGTCCGAAGTTGGTTGATAGAATTCTCCTGGGGCTGGCAAACAGACACAAGGACTTGTATGAGCGAAGGTTTATGTGGATCTACCCGGTGCAGACCATCTATGTCCGGTTGAAAATCATGAAGAATGACCCGACCGCAGTAGTTTGATCTCGCGGAAGGTTTCGCGGTGAAATCTGGGCAAAAAGTGGAAGACACCGCGCGAAGGTTGAAGGCAAGGCGTGAGAAGCATTCGGAAGCACCGCTGATTGATAGAGAGTTGCGATGAAAATCGGTGTCTTCAGTAATGCCTGGTCCGCACGACAGGGCGGGGGAGTAGCAGAAATTGCAGCTTATGCCAATGTCCTACGCGAGTTTGGCTCGGTCGAGTTAAATTTTTTAGCCAGGATCACGGCGGAAGAAATCAAAGAACTCTTCGCCATTGATCTAATGGGCGTGCGAGTTAGCGTTCGATCAAATTCAACCGCTTCAATAGCCAGGCGATTCCCGAGAATTCATAATGCGCTGAGCGACAAAGCATATGATCTCGTCATCCGTCAGTCTACAGCGATCCCGCACCCAACGGTCTGTGCTCGTGCCTTTTTGCTGGTGAATTTTCCGTTCCAAAACCGGGTTGCACGACGGGAGCGCCTTTACCTCAAGACCTACACGAATATTATCGCAAACTCCAGTTTTACTTCCGGATGGATATCAAAGCGCTGGGGCTGGGATGCGATGGTCGTCAATCCTCCGGTACGGCAGGTTATGCCCTTGGCCAAGAAACCAATAATTCTAGCCATCGGCCGATTTAGCGGAGGTAAGCGCAGTAAGCATCAGCTGGAGATGATTGAGGCTTTCAAGCGATTAATGTCCTCTGGCATTTCCGGCTGGGAATTGCACCTTTGCGGGACCGAAGAGGATAGTTTGTATCTGCGGCAAGTCAAAGAAAACGCTCAGGGATTGCCCGTCTACACTCATGTGAACGTACCTGTCTCACAACTGAATACGCTTATCGGCGAGGCTAGCATCTTCTGGCATGCGACCGGAGTTGCCCACCGTGAGCAGGACAACCCGGAACTGATGGAACACTTTGGCATGAGTACAGCAGAGGCGATGTCTGCGGGGTGCGTGCCGGTTGTGATCAATAAGGGTGGTCAGAAAGAAGTAGTAGGACCAAATTTGTCCGAGTGGACGTGGCAGCAATGGCCGGAGTGCGTAACGAAAACTCGCCGTTTAATCCAAAGCACGGCCCTGTTGGAACAACTGGCTGGAGTCGCACGGCAGCAAGCTAACTTATTCAGCTTTGCTACTTTTCAAAAGCGCGTGCGCCCACTCGCTTCGTCCATGCTCAACAATTGAACTGATCAGAAGTGCGTATCCTCATCGTCAGTTATCATCTTCATCCGGACGTTACGGCTGAGGGCATTTGTGTAGCGAAGGCTGCTCGGGCGCTTAAGGACGCGGGGCACGATGTTGCTATCCTCACCTCGACCCATAATCGAATTAAGGGATCCTATTCAGTCCCCACCACTCCATTCTTGCGCGATATTCCAGTTCATAGAGTGGAGGCAGATCCTCGTCTATTGCCTGCGTGGAGTCAGATTTTCTACGGGTTTGCCCGTATTCCAGTCGGTAATGAATGGATAAAGCGTCGGTTGCTAGGGCGTGCTTCTGCAATTCCTAATCTAGTTCTCGGCAGCAGTGAGCAAGAGTATCCATGGGTAGCGGCAGCGGCGCGGAAGATAGTCCAGCTCTGTGCAGCAACCGAATTTGATGTCATTCATTCAAGATTGAACCATAATGCGAGCCATTTAGCCGTGCTGGCCGCCCTGACACGATTACGGACACATGTACCCTGGTCCGCACACTTCAGCGATCCATGGCCCCACCATCTGTACCCGGACGGCTATAAATCAGATGTGGGTGCGCTGGCCCGCCTCAGATCGGAAGCGATACTCGATCGGATTCTGAAACGCGCAGATAGCCTCACTTTTCCCAGCGAGAGACTGCTGCGGCACATGTTGTCTGGTCCCCGGGAAAAATACCGTCAGAAGGCGCTCGCCGTTCCCCACTTGGGAAATTTTTGGGTCGACGGGCCTTCCTACTCACGGGATGACAAATTCAAAATTGTGTTTACAGGCCTAATCTTAAAACAAAGAAATCCGGAAAACTTCTTCAAAGCACTTCGTTCTTTTTTGAATCTCCATTCCGTTCCGGAGAAGATAGCTGACGTCCAGTTTATCGGTCACAACTCAAAGCTGATAAACGATGCTGCCGGCAGATATGAACTCCATGGGGTTGTAACGGCCAAGCCATATTGTTCATTCGAGGATCTTTGGGGCGCTACCCGCCAAGCCGATGTCTTACTGCTGCTCGAGTCACCAATGAAAGAGGGCATTTTTATGCCTTCCAAGCTGGCAGACAGCTTATCCGCGGGGCGCCCAATTCTAGCTCTTTCACCAGCCATAGGAACGGTATCTGATTTTCTGTCTGATGGCGGTGGGATCAGAGTTGGCCCTGACGAGCTTGATAAAATCGAGAATGCTTTGAGTGATTTGTACCAGCGCTGGCAGACAAACCGTCTCGATGAGTTGATCCCTTCCAAGTTACTTATTGATCGCGTCTCCCCATCAGCTGTGGTCCCTGTGTATGAAGCGGCTTTTCGGGGGGCCGTAGCCGGCGCTCGCCTGGAGCCCTATTCCTGACAGGATCAATGAAAAGAAATCGGCGGATGAAATATCTACTTCTGATCCCGGATGGTGTAGGCACCCGAAATTTCTTATGCACACGTTTCATTGATCTGTTGCTTGGGTCCGGAGACGTATTGGTCTGGCACGCGTTGCCTGAACGAATCCTTCGTAATCTGGGGCCGCAATGGAATGGGTCGATAGAGTGGCAGCCTCTGCCGCACTTTCAGGAAAGTTTTGCTCAACGAGTGCTCCGTCAAGCAAAAATATTCGCTCAGTTTTACTGGCGGCGCGAGGGAGGAACAGATGTAATGCTCCAACAGATGCGACCGTCGAGATGGATGAACCGGTTGACCGGACGCATTGCACGCGCCATCGGCTATCTAAGCGCCGGTGCGAGCCGGATTGCCTGGTTAGACAAGCTACACGCACTGTTGAGTGAACGCGCTACACATATCACTGAGTTTGAAAACCTCCTTCGGCGCGAGCGGCCAGATGTAGTGTTCTGTGCCCACCAGAGGGCGAGCCGGGCTGTTCCGGCAATGCTGGCTGCGCGGAAGCTCGGTATACCGACGGCAACATTTATTTATTCGTGGGACAATCTTCCGAAGGGGCGAATGGCTGTCCACGCCGATTACTTTTTCGTCTGGAGTGAGTTCATGAAGGATGAACTACTCACCTACTACCCGGACGTATCGGCGGATCGTGTCAAAATAGTAGGAACCCCTCAGTTTGAACACTATTCCAATTCTTCGCTGATACAACCACGAGAAAAATTCCTACAAAGCGTAGGGCTTGACCCTGCTCGACCCGTTGTTTGCTTCTCAGGAGATGACGTAACTACTTCACCATACGATCAGATATATCTGGAAAATGTGGCCGAGGCTCTACGCGCCGTACCAATCGCGCAGCGTCCACAAATTCTCTTCCGGCGTTGTCCGGTGGATGCGAGCAATCGCTATCAGTCGGTGCTGGAAAAGTATTCGGAAATCGCCATTTCTGATCCTGTATGGACGTCAAATAATGGCGGAGACTGGACCGGGTTCATCCCCACCCTGGAGGATGTCGCTCTGCTGGTGAACGTCGTAAATCACTCTGATGTAGTTGTGAATGTGGCCTCCACCATGGCAATGGACTTCGCGATTCTCGACAAGCCAGGAATTTACCTCGCTTATAACCCTCAAGTGTCGGAAAAGAGAAACGGATGGAATGTTCACGACTTGTATCGTCTCCCTCACTTTCGCTCAGTTCATGAGTTGCAACCGGTTCACTGGGCATATAAAGCTGAAGACCTGGCTGCGGCGATAATGCAAGTACTGTCAAACCCCCAGGAAAAGTCGAGCGCGCGAAATCTCTGGTTGAACAAGCATGCGAAGCATCCGCTTGATCGAGCCAGCGAGCGTTGCTACGAAGCCTTGCGTCAAATAGCTTGAGATGTTCGATGCGATGAAAATTCGCATCGGCCTGGTCCTCGTCCATCCGGTTATGAGTTCGTTTCTGGTTAGCTAATTCATTAGTCATGCTTATCGGCATTAATTACCATTACCTTCGCGATTCCTTCACCAGCCCTTTCCCCGGCATTCATGGGATAACCCCTGCCCAGTTAGAGGCGCAGCTCAGCGTATTGGCGAGCTCTGGTGAATTCGTCAGTGCAGAGCAGATAAGGGCAGCGGTCAGGGGCCACTTTTCTCTGCCGGAGCGAGCCATCATCGTTACGTTTGATGACGGGTTGCGAGAGCAGTACGAGCTGGCGTGGCCGCTCCTGCAGAGCCTGAGGATCCCCGCGATCTTCTTCATCAACACCGGGCCCTTGGCCTCGGGCAAGGTGCTGCAGGTGCACAAGATTCACTTGCTGCGTGCCAACGTTGCCCCCCAGGAACTTGCAGATAAGCTGCAGATGCGCGCAGCCGATGAAGGGATCAATTTTGACCTTGAACATGAGTGTGAGGCGGCCCTGGTGCACTACAACTATGACTCGCCCGAGGCCGCCCGCTTGAAATACCTTTTGAATTTTTCACTCAATCCGGCGGAGCGCGACCTGTTGATCGAAGTGCTCTTCGCGGAGATCTTTCCCGGGCAGGAGGCAGCTATCAGCCGGCATCTTTACATGAATGTCGAACAGATTAATGAGCTGGGGCGTCGCGGTTGCATCGGCACACACACCCATGAGCACTTGCCCCTCGGTCTCCTCCCAGCGGCGCTAGCTGAGCAGCAATTAGAGCTTTCCCTTGCTCATCTTGAGAAGTGGGCGGGATACCGCCCTTATGCCCTGAGCTATCCCTATGGCGCACGTGACGCTTGCTCGGTTGGCGTCGGAGATATGGCGGCTCGGCTGGGCATCGAGTTCGCGTTCACAATGGAGCGAGCGGGAAACTGCGATCTGCTCCGGTCGCTCCACTTGGCTCGGTTTGACTGCAACGATCTGCCGGGCGGCAAAGCTGCGCAGTGGCAGCAGGTGGATATGTTTGACACGGTACCGATATCGAATTGGTGGGGGCAACCAGAGAGGGCAGTATGCAGCAGTTTCGCGTAGCCTTGCTGACGGGCGATGGGCTGCGACACAGGTTCGTGGCCCAGAGGCTGGCCCAGAGCACTGATCTCATCGCCGTCATCAGCGAGGCAAAGTCTTCGATCATGCCGCAGTCCCAACTCTTGGAATCGGACGAACGGAGGATCGTCGAGCGTCACTTCGCCGAACGCGATCAGGTTGAGCAGCAGATGTTGGGGGACACACTGAAGTTTCCGGACACAGAGATGCTGCGGCCGGCGAACGGGACAATTAACAGCACCGGGACGCTCGCATGGTTACAAGCGCTCAATCCCGACTTCGTGCTGCTCTACGGTTCAAGCATTATCAAGCCACCCTTGCTCGACTACTATGACGGACGAATGATCAACATCCATCTGGGACTTTCACCTTACTATCGTGGCTCAGGAACTAATTTCTGGCCGCTCGTGTCGCGTGAGCCGGAGTGTATCGGAGCGACCATTCACCTCGCCGCGCAGGACGTGGACGCCGGGGCTATCCTCGCGCAAGTGAGGCCTGCCGCCGAAATCACCGATCGGGCGCATGAGTTGGGCACAAAGACAATCATCGCGGCGTTGGATCTCTTGCCTGACGCACTTGCGCTTTATGCTGCGGGCCAACTTCGCCCGCAACCACAACAGCTTGGCCTGGGGCGCACATTCAGACAGAAGGATTTCAACGCAGGGTCCGTCCAGACGATGTGGCAACACTTCGACACTAAGATGATGGCGGAACACCTCGATGCCGCGGAGGAACGTTGCCGCAAGTATCCGATTGTTGACCTTGCGATGGCACTTGCTTAATCGGCTCGGCTCCTGCAGTTGGCAAGCCACCAGTTGATATGAACCAGACCGCGAGCAAACTAGGTAGACTGATTCGTCTGCGGTTTCAGCAAGCACCAGGCAATGATTTGCCGGAGCAGACGAACATTACTCAGCTGTTTCGAAATCCGCCGCAGCTCAAACTGCTTGCAGAATTACTTTCGCGGCACAATAGCTGCCGCGTCGCGATTTACGGCGTTGCGGATGGATCTGAAGCAGTCAGCTTGCTTCTGTCCCTGGACCCCTTCCGGACGAAATTAGAGTTGCATATAGAGGGTTTTGATATTTGTAGCGAGTATCTGGCCTACGCTGAGAGTTTCACTTTTACTACAAGACATTTCCCAAAAAACGTCAACCCGCGGAATCTTGCCACCTACTTGGACCGCGTAGATGGTCAAAGCTGGCGCGTGAAGCAGAATTGGCGTGCTTTGATAAGTTACGCTTGCCGGGATGTTCTGACACTTGAACCTGGCCCACGTAAACAAAGCTATGACCTGGTGATGTGCCAAAACGTGATGACTCTGATGCCTGCGACATCATGTGAAAGAGCCATTTCCAATTTAGTTCCGCTGGTCAAACCGGGCGGCATCCTGGCGCTCGGTGGTGGACCGCTTGGACTCGTCCCTCGCTTAGCAATGTCGCAGCAACTGACGCCAATTCTCGAAGAGGTTGAAGCTATCCACGAGGCGTGGACAGTCCAGCGCCACTTTTACAACAAACCTCGCCGCCCAAAATGGGCTCTCGAGCCATTCGATGCCACGGATCCGGAAGGCGCGCTGCGATACTGCACACTGTTTCGCAAATCAGTAATTCAATGATTCAAATGTCCACTGTTCAGAATTACTTGCCCAAAGATCTGCCGGATAACGAGCAAAATCGCGCTTCGGGAATCGCTCCAATTAAATCGATCTACGTACTGCTCCCCGGCCTTACCGACAATCGCTGGCAGTGTGGGGGGCTGCTGGTTGCACGCAAATTCGCCAGACTCTTAAACGAACATGTTCCCAGCCAATTAGTAACCTACGTGGACCGAGAGGCAGGGACACCTTATCTGGATGACATAGACTTCACTGATCCCGCGAACGTATTCATCGTGACCTGGGCCCCTCATGTCAATGATCTTGCACGGCGGCTACAGGGTCGGAGGCTAATTTATTATGCGCAGAGTGTGATCTGGCAGAAACAAATCAAACTGCCGGTCACCGTCCCAATAATTTGTGTGAGCCGATATGTCATGGCTCAATGGACCTTAAAAGCGCCTCATAACCCATTGTTCTTGCTTGGCCCGGTGATTGAACCTGATTGTCACGACAATCATATAGAACGCGATATAGATGTGCTGTTCATAGCACGTAAGTCCACCGGGTATGTGCTTAATCATCTCGTGCCCGCGCTGAAAGAAAGGTGCAACGTCTATACGCTTAACAAGTTCGTTAGCAGGCAAGACCTCTTTCAGCTCTATAGTCGTTCCCGAGTGTATTTGTACTCTTCTGATCTGACCGAGGGTTTTGGGTTCCAACCTCTGGAGGCATTGATCTCCGGTTGTGTAGTGTTCAGCGATATCCACGGCGGATTATCCGACTATCTGGAGCCCGAAATAAACGCTTTCAAGTTAGGAACATATTCTCTCCAATATGATTTAGAACGGATTTTGAGGGTGTTAACAAATGGCTGGGCACATTCACAAAGTGAGCTCACTTGTCTACGCGAAGAGTATTCAGAAGTGGCTTTTCATAAAAGGATGAAACGCGTCCTTCCTGCGCTGGGTGAGTTCTTTTGCCACATCGAGTCTTCTCCTGCTGACATGCACCATTTCGCTGTTGAGCCAAAGCCATTCGAGTGGCGTTTAGCACTAAGTAGAGCACATAAACATGCGCAGCAGCACTGGAGATTGTTACTGGCTTCGAAGTGATGAGCTCGAGTTCGCTTCGGTTATCACAACCTTGAAGATCATTGGATTGTCTGAAATGCCCAGCTTGATCGTAGTTGCTTATGCCGTTGCTCCAGGACCGGGAGGGCCAGAGGGACACGTCAATGCAAGATTCCTGCGGGCTCTCGCCCGATACTGGCCCTCCCAGGTCACTGTAATTACCGCAGGTGACAGTCCCAACCATGATGCCGACACGTTGCTTTCGGAACTACCAAACTGGAGATTCCACACCTTAGGGGAATGTGGCGACCTGGGCCATGAGCTATCGACTTACAATCAATTGGCGTTACGAGGGTTGCGAACGTTCCGAGAAAAAAAAGCATGGTCTATCTTTGCAAAAGTAAACAATCGTTTGTCCTACTGGAAGACGGGCCAGAGCCTAAAAGCTACTTCGTGGGAAGTCGCCGCTACTCGCGTTCTGCGGAAAGAACTCAGTATAAATCCTGATTCAATAGTGTATTCGCGTGCGTTGCCATTCACTTCGGTAGCGGCTGTCGCACCGTTACGCCGGTCGAAAGGATTTCGCTGGATAGTCAATATCAACGATCCTATGCCTCCGGCGCTGCTACCAGGTTTGTATCAATTTGAGCGGTGGACTAATCGACGGATAAACTCCCGATTCAAAAAGATGTTGCCACTGATCGACGCGTTCACTTTTCCCTGTCAGAACCTGCGTCGAATACAACTCGAAAGTTTTCCAGAGATGAGCAGAGTGCCCATTCCCATCTTCCCTCATATCACCAAGCGAATACATTCAAACCAATCAGGCCGCGCTCACTCGCGTGATACCAATAAATCTTTGAACATAGTCTTCTCGGGTACGATGCGCAAAAATCGCGTTCGTGAAGAATTGCGAAGTGGTTTGGAAGAGTTTACACGTATGGCTCCTGAGTTAGCTAAGCGCACAATTCTATCGTTTCATCTGGCCCGTCCTAATCCATATGCGCAGCAATTTATTGCAGGCCTGCCTATAACCACGCGGATGACCATAGGTATGTTTGACGATGACTTAGATCAGGCCCTCCTCGAAGCTGATGTTTTGCTTGATATAGAATCTGAACCTGATAAACATCTCCTGCTGACGAAGGTTGTTAATTACCAGGGGTTTGAAAAACCTATTTGGGCAATATGCGAACCAGGTGGAACTACGTGGAATTTGATTGACCAAAATGGATCTGGATATGTAACCCGGATAGGTGATCGTGGCGGGATCGTTAAAACTCTGAACCAGATTCATGCTGAGTGGACAGCAGGCACTCTGCTTCAAAGAAAACCAAGTAAAGAGTTAGTGGGCAGATTCTCCGCCAAACGACAAGTAGAGGATCTATTGAAACTTTGTGAGTATCTTAGAGCAGACACTACGCATCCGCACGAAATAACCCATCCGTTTTTGCTGGCCACAGAATCAATCTAATTGCGCATGAATATTGCTGTCTTCGGCTGGTACCATCATCGCAACGCCGGCGATGATCGGATCCAATACTGCATTAGCCGGTGGCTTGATGGCCATACGCTGGCCTTTCTCCCGGCTGGGCGGCCTGTCCCCGTTCACATGTTGCGCACCTACGATGCCGCCATAATTGGCGGTGGTGGTTTAATCATGACCGAAGGCGGCGTATTCAAGAAGATGAGTCGCTGGATATCGGCGGCAGGAATTCCAGTTGCTTGCGTTGGAGTTAGTGTTGAGGCGTTAACGCCCGGGCTTCGCGATGAATTGCGAGAATTTTTGGATCAGTGTTGCTTTGGGTGGTTTCGCGATCAAGCGTCGTTGGATGAGATCGGTCCCCACCCGAATGCTTTTGTTGCCCCTGATATCACCTGGCTTTATCCGTTCCCATTGCTTCCGGCGGCGTCTAATGGCGTGGCGTTGTGTTTGCGCAAACGGAATGGTCTGGCGATCGAGAAGTGGAAGCGTGCTGTTGAGCAACTGGGTGAACGGGTAACTCCCTGGCCGCTCTACTTTGAGGAGGGTGGAGATGCCGAAATTTTGCGTCGGGTAATGCCGGGTGAGTCGATACCTGATGAATTCAATCTTGCTCCGCTGAAAGAGTCGGCAATTGTAATTGCGGAAAGATATCATGGGGTTATCTTTGCCTTGCAGAGTGGCAGACCCGCCCTCGCGGTAAGCAGCCTTCCCAAGACGCGTCGTTTTATGAAAGAACATGATCTTTCACAATGGTGTACATCGGAAACAGAGCCCGAGAAACTCAGAGTGGTCTTGCAAAGCATGAATGATAATCGCGAGAAGTTGCTGCATCAGGTTCTACAATTGCGCTCCTCACTGTGCCAGCGAGTTACCTTGCAGGCACAAAAGGCACGGGAACTTTTGTTGACTGCCGCTGGAGCCTTGCCTCAACCAAATAGACGCTGGAACCACAGAGTGCGACAAGCGTTGGATTTAGGATCATATTATTAAGGAACTTGCCATCTTTGTTCTGACTTAAGGGATCTCTCCAGGTTTTAACGCGTCAAGTTAATATCAACCCCTACATGCATATCGCTTTCTTAACCAGTGAGTATCCTCCTCTGCTTACTGGAGGCATTGGTACCAGCATCAGCAATCTTGCACGGGCTATGGTAGGACTAGGGCACAAGGTAACTGTCATAGGCTCAGGCCACGAGGCGAACTTTGACGATCAGGGTGTCTCTGTAAGATTTTTTGGTCACACCTCGGTTCCGAAGATGGGTTGGTTTCTAAATCGTTGGACCATACAGGTCGAGTTGGATCGCCTTATTCATGATGAGCATGTGGATATTGTTGAAGCCCACGATTGGTGTGGCGTGTCCGCAGGTTTGCGCGCGCCGTGTCCCATCGTTATTCGTTGTCACGGAAGCGCCACGTATTTTGCGCACCTGCTCAACGAAAAAGTCCGGCCATCCGTCCGCTGGGCTGAAGGAATGGCTCTGCGGCAGGCGGATAACGTCGCCGCCGTCAGCCGATTTACCGCGGGCATAACTCATCAGTTATTCCGCCTGGCGAACCCCGTGAGCGTTCTCCCCAACAGTATTGACATCAGCCAATTCGATCCTGCCGCTGAAGGTGAAATAGAAGAAGACACGATTCTTTATCTTGGTACGCTGGTAAGAAAAAAAGGGGTGCTGGATCTGAGCCGCATTTTCTCGCTGGTGGTTGAAAAACGTCCCCAGGCACGTCTGTGGTTGGTGGGAAGAGATACCACGGATAAGCAGACAGGTGCAGCGTCCACCTGGTCCTTGTGCAGGGATCTGCTTTCACCGGCCGCCTTGAAACGAGTTGAATATTTCGGCCCTCAACCTTACGAAAAAGTCCATGAGTACGTGCGTAAAGCCAGCCTATGCATTTTCCCTTCTTATGCGGAAGCATTCCCGCTCGCATGGCTGGAGGCTATGGCTTGTGCCAAACCAGTCATCGCTTATGACGTTGGCTGGGCGCCCGAGGTCATAGAGTCAGGATCGAGCGGAATGTTGAGTCCGCTGGGAAATCTCGAGTGCTTCGCGCAGATGATCAATGCAATGCTATCTGACAGAGAACAACGCAGTCGTCTGGGTCTCGCCGCGCGACAACGGGTCGAATCGCTTTTCGCTTCCGATGTGGCGGCACAAGAGTCGGTCCGGTGGTACCAGAAGGTTTTGGAAGCTCGATAATGTCTCGTTGCTCGCGGCTCTCGCTTATCGTCTGCACCTATCAGAGGCCGCTTCAGGTCGAACGGTTGCTGGAATCTCTTTGCTTGCAAGCCACGATGCCCGGTGAAACGCTGATCGTGGACAGTTCGCCCAACGATGAGACGGAACGAACAGTTCAACGCCTTCAGCACGAGACGAAAATCCCCAATCTTCGATATGACCGCGTCTCATCGGAGCACCATGGACTGACCCTCCAGCGAAACTATGGGATTGCTCACGCTCAAGGCGAAATCCTCGCGTTTCTTGATGATGACACTATCCCCGAGCCGGATTATTTCGAGAAGATTATTGATTGTTTTGAACGACACCCCGAGGCTATCGGAGTCGGTGGATACATCACGAACGAGGTGCACTGGTGGCAGGCTGATGGAAAACCCCGGCAATCACTTTCAGTTTTTCGCTCGGGGAAATGGGAGCGTCGAGAAGATTACCGCTGGCGACTGCGCAAGCTACTGCGGCTAGGCAGCCCAGTATCCCCCGGCTGGATGCCACCATCCGGCCATGGCCGCCACGTAGGCTTTCTACCCCCCGATGAGCAAGATCATCAGGTTGAGTTTCTCATGGGGGGTGCGAGCGCATGGAGAAGCAAGATCTTCCAGCATCATCAATTCTCAACCTACTTTCGCGGCTACGGACTATATGAGGATTTGGATTTTTGTGTTCGTGCCTCAGTCGATGGGCCGCTCTACTTGTGCACCCAAGCCAGACTGGCGCATCACCATGACCCCTTGGGCCGGCCGAACCATTTCCGCTATGGCGAAATGGTAGTACGCAATGGATGGCTTGTCTGGAGAAGGCGTTGGCCCATTCCTCATCATTCGGATCGAATGCGATGGTGGGCAATTACAACACTGCTTGCCTTATGCCGGCTGGGAGATACTTTGCGAGGACTCAAAGGTAGAGTGGCTTTAGCTGAGGCTGCAGGCCGTTTTTGGGGAATGATTACTTTGTTATGGGACAAACCAGGAGATGCGCATGGGTCGTGAGCTTATAGTTCTTTGTTTGCGACAAGACAGAGTCGTAAAGGTGTCGCGGCATCACGAAGGAGAAGTGGTATCGATTGCCCCTGAATATCTCGATGCTGCTCGAGAATTTGTGCGGTTATGCAACGCTTATGACGACGCCCATATTTCCTGGTACGACGAACGGTTGGAAAATTTTATTACGGATGTTACTACCTGGCCCAACTTGATCAAGCATCCGCTCGAGGTTCTGCATTTAAGTTGTTTCCAGCGTTGTGACCTGATGGTGGGAGCGATCGGACTGATAGACTTTGACTCTCCATTTTTGCTACCTGGTCCAACCGACAGGCGATATGCAACCTGGTTGATTTCTTCCTCGGCCGGTATCGGACTATCCAGAGTATTTCGGGCAATAGGATTAGATTGTTCCTTGAAGAAATTTTCGGTAGCGATGTTCGATCTCGGCTTTCGGGCCGCTCGAACGGGCGTGTGCCCTTATTCGGAACCACACCTGCTGGCAACTGCAGTTCCCATGGAAATCCTCGACGAGATCCATGAACCTCTTTCCGCGGCAGAGTCGGCGACGCTGATCAGCCGGACTTACGGAAAGAAATGGTTACTCTTTTGGCTGCTGGGAAATCTGCTGTTTGAACGTTCGTTTCCGCTCATCGGCATGTTAACGGGTTGGAAGACTAAGTCCGCTGGGCGCATCAACACTGAGTTATTGGAGAATTTGCGCCCGCAGTTCCAGTATCCAAATCATTCCCTGGGACAAGCGTCAGTTGATGTCATCATTCCTACTCTGAACCGTCCTGAGCACGTGCTGAATGTCTTAAAGGATTTATCTTCCCAGACGGTTGTACCCAAGCGGGTCATCATCATCGAGCAGGACCCAGGGACGGGGCCCGCGGGCCCACTAGAAGATATGGTCCATAGGCAGTGGACCTTCGAATTACAACATCACTTCGTCGAATGGGTTGGTATTTGCCGCGCTCGTAATCTGGGATTCCAACAATCTCAAAGTGATTGGGTGTTGTTGCTGGATGATGACGTGCGCTTAACTCCGGATTTCATAGCCTACCTTCTTCGAGTAGCGACAGCTTATCGAGTGGAAGCCGTGACTGCAGGCATATACTTGTCACACCAAAATCCGAAAGAAGTAATCGACCATCCATTCCCGCGTCTCTGGCAGACTTTTGCTGGGGGGGCAAGTTTATTGTCTCGACAAGCGGTTAAAGCCGCCGGGACTTTCGACGAACGTATGGAAGGAGGGTATGGAGAAGATTATGAATTCGGCATACGATTGCGCCAGAACGGAGCGAATGTTCTGTATGCACCGGGTGAACCGGTTTTGCACCTGAAAGCGCCCGTCGGTGGCTATCGCTACAGCTTTCTACATCCGTGGCGGAATGACAAAGTGCAACCCAGGCCCTCACCGACAGTCTTATATTCGCGCCGTAAACACGTCACAAAATCGATGCAAAATGGATATCTTCTTTTCTATTGGTTCAAACGTCTAGCCGCTACTCCTGTATACCGATGGCCAGGCAACATTCCAACATTGGCCCTGCAGTGGCACAAAGCGGCACGATGGTCAGCTTGGCTCGCTCAAAACTAGAACGTTAAAAAAAAACCGGTCAATCGGATGAGTTGGTTATCAGATTATTTACGGGATGTGCGGCGCTACACAACTTATAGCGAGGGGTGGGCGCTGACTCAGATTCTTACACAGCAAGGACTCTGGGCCTTACTTCAATATCGGCTCACCGCTGCAGTTTACCGTAGCGGCCTGCCGTTCGCGGTGAAAAGAGCTTTGCTGTTAGTGCTCGTGATTTGGCAAAAAATAGTCGAAGTCTCGACCGGAATATGTCTGCCTTACACCGCGAGGATTGGACCCGGCCTCTACCTCGGCCACTTTGGAAATATCATCGTCAATGGCGATGCTGTGATTGGTTCTAACTGTAATCTTTCTCAAGGAGTGACGATCGGCGTATCAGGTCGCAGAGAACGGCGCGGTGTGCCCAGAGTTGGAAATCGAGTCTACTTTGGGGCTAATGCTGTCGCGGCCGGCAAGATCACCATCGGTGATGATGTCATCATTGGCGGAAATTCATTAGCGACCGCGGATGTTCCACCTCACTGCACCGTAGTTGGTGTGCCTGCGGTGATTGTGAGCGATAAGGGCTCAGAAGAGTACATCTGTCTGGAAGGCACAATATGAAGCTGGCAATAGCTACTATTTGTCCACACGTCTTGTTTGAAGACCGTTGGTGGTCCTATGAGCCCTTCGTACTGGAAATGAATATCTGGAGTCAACTTTTTGATGAGCTAATTTTGGTCGCCCCAGTTGAGCATGGTCCACCACCTGCTTTTTGGGCACCCTATCAAAGATCAGAAGCAGTTTCTGTAATTTCATATCGCAAAGACAAGGGTCGTGGACTGGAACAAGAGCGCACTTCTGCCTGGGAGATTCCCGCAATGATCTCTGCGATCACTAAGGCGGCAAGAAAAACCGATGCCTTTCACCTCCGTTCCCCAGGCAGTATCGCGCTGTTGTCCTCTTTAGTGGTTCCCTTGCTGCAGAAACGTATTTGCGCCAAATACGCAGGGCAGTGGACTGGTTACCCGGGCGAGCCTCGGTCAGTGCGTTTACAGCGGACCATCCTGCGGTCGCGCTGGTGGCCAGGGGCGACGACCGTATATGGGCAATGGCCTAATCAACCAGCTAAAATCATCCCTTTTTTCACTTCCGTATTGACAGAGAAACAAATAGCGCGGGCCCGAGCTATCGCCGCCGGAAAGAAGTTTAGCTATCCGCTCCGCGTCCTCTACGTCGGCCGTCTTTCAGCAGACAAGAATGTGGACGTCTTGTTATCCGCACTTGCCGAGTTGAAAGCTCAGAATATCTTAACCGAGACAACCATTGTCGGTAGTGGTCCACAGCGCTCGCTCCTCGAAGCGCAAGTTGAGCAACTCGAGCTAGGCCAGTGCGTGACATTTGCAGGTGGTGTGGATTTCGAGCAGGTGCTCGGTTTTTATGAACGAGCCGACGTGCTGGTGCTGGCCTCGGAAAGCGAAGGATGGCCCAAAGCTATCGCTGAGGGGATGGCGTTTGGTTTGCTCTGTATCGGATCGGACAGGGGATTGGTGCCGCAGATGCTCGGCGACGGCCGCGGTATTGTGGTCCAACCGAGAAACATGCAAGCACTGGCGCAGGCGCTTCGGCACATCGTCAAGTCTGCGGAAGAGTATGAATCAATGCGTGCGCGCGCAGCCATCTGGGCCCAGAGATTTACCCTCGAACGTTTAGGGGAATCTTTGCGTCAAGTACTGACAGAGCAGTGGGGAGTTTCGATCGGTGCCCTGCCTGGATCGCTTGATAGCCGAGGTATCCTCTCTTCATGAGCCACATCGGCGTAATGCATATAACCGACACTCTGGATGCAGGCGGATCCGAGCGCGTGGCAGTAAACATCGCCAACCTTCTGCCACGACAAGAATACGAAATTCATTTATGCACGACGCGGAGGGATGGTCCGCTGGCTGATTTTTTGACGCGCGATGTGAAACGACTTCATCTTAATCGCAAGCGGCGGTTAGACATTCAGGAACTATGGCGGTTGGTTGATCACATCCGGCGGAATCATATTCAAATCCTTCATGCTCATGGCACGTCGTTATTCACAGCGGCCTTGGCGTCGCTCTTCCCGCCCCACCCAGCAATCGTATGGCACGATCACTTTGGACGTTATGCAGTCGAAGATCGCCCGTCATGGCTCTACAGATTAGCGGCCCGGCGAGTAGGCGGAGTGATTGCCGTTAACCAACCCCTGGCGGAGTGGGCTCGACAGCAACTGCGCGTCCCAGCTCATCGCGTCTGGTATGTTCCAAACTTTGTCTGCGACGTAAAGCCGAATGGAGAATTACCCAAATTACCTGGAAGCGCCGGACAGCGAATAGTTTGCGTTGCGAATCTCCGACCACAGAAAGATCACGTGACGCTTCTCAGCGCCATGGCGCTCACAATTCAGCAGATGCCCAACGCGCATCTCCTTTTGGTTGGAGAATCCGGCGATGCTCCGTATTTCAAGATAATTAAGGAAAAGTTGCTGCAGCAAGGGTTAGAACAAAACGTTTCTTTGCTGGGCGGTCGTCGCGATGTGTCATCTATCCTTGAAGGATGTGACATCGGGGTACTGAGTTCAGCATCCGAGGGATTGCCGCTGGCACTCATTGAATATGGCATGGCGGGACTTCCGGCAGTGGCAACCCGGATTGGACAGTGCGCGGAAGTACTCGACGAGGGACGTGCGGGTGTGCTGATTCCGCCGGCCGCGCCAGACAAACTTGCCGAAGTCCTGCTCTCGCTGTTGCGTTCGCCGGAACTGCGCAAGGGATTCGGAAAGCGTTTTCGCCGCAGGGTCGAGGAATGCTACAGCCCGGAAAACAGCATCCGGCAGATCTGCGGTGTGTACGACACAGTTTTAAGTTCGAAGAAAATGCTGGGGTAGGGGAGAATGTCTGTTCAATTGAAAACAGAAGACACAGATTGCTCAGACCAGTCACTCAGCTCCGAGGTCGATATAAAACTCGTCCTCATCTTTTTAGTCGCCCACATTCCGCTTGCATTGCTGATGAGCAAGTTCGAGTTGGTAGCCTCAGTCCACTTGCTCACCACTTTGGGGGTCGGCTTGTGGTGGGTTGCAACTGATGATCGCCTTGAGCGCATAGCTTACATTGGCGCATACATAGTCGGAGCGGAAGTGCTCTGGCGCATGACCAACGCCCTTGCTTTCTGGGAAATAGGCAAGTATGCCACCGCCGGCTTGTTTTTTATCGCCATGTTGCGGTTTCAGCGGTTAAGAGGTCCAACGTTACCGCTGATCTACTTCGCACTCCTATTACCGGCTATCTGGTCGACAGTGAGCGCGAATCCGTCAGGCGCGAAGGGTCTGATTAGCTTCTATCTATCTGGCCCTTTCTCGTTGATGGTGGCAGCGTGTTTTTTCTCCCATCTGAAGCTTTGGCCGCAATCGTTGCACCGCATTTTTCTAACATTAATCGGGCCAGTCATCGGAGTCGCTGCCATCGCCTTCTATGGCATTGTGACAACCCCAAATATTGAATTCGGAAGTTCATCGAATTTTGAAACAAGTGGCGGGTTCGGACCCAACCAGGTTTCCGCTGCGCTGGGGCTGGGTGCATTACTCGCTCTGCTGCTTGTGTTGAGCAATAAATCGGATCTTAAGCTCAGGGTTTTGATGTTTGCGGTAGTCTTGCTTCTGGCCGCGCAAAGCGCGATGACTTTTTCTCGTGGCGGGCTCGATATGGCCCTTGCCAGCGCGCTCGTGGCTCTTGTTTTCTTGTTGAAGTCAAGACACTCAATCGTCAAAGCTTCTTTTCTGGCCGCGGTTCTCGTTCTGATCGGATATTTTATTCTTCTACCCTACCTGGATGCGTTTACCAAAGGAGCGCTTTCGGCCCGCTTTCAGGACCCTGATTCAACACATCGCGTAGACCTGATTGAGAATGATCTAGATGCGTGGAGTGATAACCCTGTTTTGGGAGTCGGGATGGGAGAATCGCAGCTTTACCATCAGGCATCTCTTGATAGAGAGATCGCCGCGCACGCGCACACTGAGTTTTCGAGACTTCTTGCGGAACACGGCACGCTGGGGCTTGCGGCCTTTGTTTTGATTCTGGTGATGGGTGCAATGAATCTCAAAAGAGCACCCACGACTTTTACAAAGGCCACCATCGCGGCGCTGATCTGCTGGAGCTTTCTTTACATGTCGGTTAATGCTATGCGAATGGTCGCGCCTTCATTTGTTTTTGGTTTGTCTTTCGCAGAAGTGATGAAGGAACGGTTATCCTTTGATGAGCTCTCTATGCTAACCCGACGATACAAGCTACTCCTCGCGTACCGTTTACGCCAAATTCTTAGCCATGCAGAACTCGATCAGCTTTAACACAAAAGATTTCGTTTTGATTGCGAAGCGGGCGGAAGAGAAAGTGCCTGTAATGCTTGTCGGCAACTTCTTGTCTCAAACAGGTATCCGCAGTGTTTGCGAAGACCTGGCGGAACACCTTTCTGCGAGTGGGCATCAGGTATTCACGACTTCCACCAAAACATCACGAACGCTTCGCGTAGCGGATATGATGGCCACGGTCTGGCGCAAAAGGCATAGATATTCCGTGGCGCTGGTTGAGGTTTATAGTGGGCTGGCTTTCCTCTGGGCGGAAGCAACCTGCTGGTTATTGCGCCGGTCTCACAAACCGTATGTCCTGACAATGCATAGCGGAAATCTGCCTGACTTTGCTAAGCGTTGGCCGCGTCGAGTACAAAATCTGCTTTGTTCGGCTTCCTCCGTGACGACACCGTCTCAGTACTTATGCGAAAAGATGTCGGCCTATCGCCCAGACCTGCATGTCTTGCCTAACTCCTTGCGCCTTAGCCGTTATAAATTCAGGACTCGGCAACGTCCGTTACCTCGGATGATCTGGTTGCGAGCATTTCATAGGAATTACAACCCCTCGCTGGCTCCGAAAGTCCTTTCGCTGATTCTCGTCGACTTTCCTGATGCTGAACTGATCATGGTTGGGCCAGATAAGGATGACGGCAGTCTGCAGCATACACGAGAAGAGGCCGTCACGCTGGATGTCTTGGATCACATTACCTTAACGGGCAGTATACCCAAGGCGCAGGTGCCCGAATGGATGAATAAGGGTGATATCTTCCTTAACACGACTAATGTGGATAACACTCCGGTCAGCGTCCTCGAAGCGATGGCGTGCGGCCTGTGTATTGTCAGCACGAACGTGGGCGGCATCTCATACCTTCTTGAAGATGGATATGACGCACTGTTGGTTCCGCCTGGTGATCCCGCCGCAATGGCTACAGCGGTGAATCGCGTGCTGACGGAACCGGGTCTCGCGGAGCGACTCTCACTGAACGCCCGCAAGAAGGTCGAACAATATGACTACTCGGTAGTGTTACCGCAGTGGGAAGCGCTGGTTAAGACGGTGGCGGAGGATTCAGGCGATGGACGATAAGTTGCCGCTGCTTTATTACTGCCCGCCTACACGTGCGTTCACTTGCCCCAGCGTAAGTAGCCTTCATTTGCGCTCCTGGCGCCGACCCAAAAAAGAGTCTTAACCGCGATTTACCACCTAGCTGTTCGAATCCGAAATCTAAACCTCTTCGTCAGACTGAACTGTTTCTTCTCGCAAACACTGCTCCCTAATACCGGCACGTAAGGATTACCGAAATGTCAGCGCAGGTTTCTAACTCACGCGTTACGTGGGGTCGTGTAACGCAAATGCCGTCGTCGCTGTCCGAGAGATTGAATCATCCAGTATGGCCCCTTCTGACGGTGTTTGTGAGTTCAATCTTGATCACTATCACCTTCTGGTCAGTCCTACCCGCCGGCGCGCGAGTGGATGAAAGTAGCGACTTCAAAACCTTCTATCAACCGGTCGCGCACAATATCCTGGCTGGTCGTGGATTCGTAGATACGGCCGGTTCTCCAGCAGTCCGCTATCCTCCTGGTTACCCCATCATACTAGCCGGCATCTTTGGGTTGGCCCGCCTATTAAACGTTCCCGAATCAAATATTCTTACGATCTTCCTTCTTATTTGCGGGGGCTTAACTGCGATCCTTGTATTCCTCCTCGCGAAGACCATCGGCGGTCCTGTTTCGGCGTTAATTGCCGCGTTAGCGTGGGCGACGTATCCGCTGGCTTTATGGCTATCCAAGCAACCAAATAGCGAGATCCCATTTCTTGTCGTCTTTTGTGGAAGCTTCTATCTCTTCTGGTGGGCATTGCTGCGGCAAAGCCGTGCCTGGCCCATTTACTTTCTTTCCGGACTGCTGATGGGTCTAGCCATTTTGATCCGGCCCATTGCGATCGGAGTGGGATTCCCGATGATCGCCATTCTCTGGTTGACGGCAAAGACAATGCCGGCGCGTTTTCGGTTACTGATGGCCTCTATGCTGCTGGTTGGCAGTTTTGTAGCAATCGCGCCCTGGGAGTTCTGGGTCTATGCAAAAACCGGCAGGGCTGTAAT
>Ga0070697_100000044_pt1 | contig 92712 bp, 97 predicted proteins | sample KBSK1501metaG_FD_65475 | JGI IMG/M metagenome (GOLD analysis project Ga0070697, IMG submission 65475) | Corn, switchgrass and miscanthus rhizosphere microbial communities from Kellogg Biological Station, Michigan, USA - KBS K1-50-1 metaG | ecosystem: Host-associated > Plants > Roots >...
GAACTCGCCTGGGTCTTTGCCCGCGAGTGCGGCTTTCATAAAATCCATCCACATGGGCAGCGCTGCACGGGCGCCGCTTTCTTTATTGCCCAGGGTTTTCTTCTCGTCGTAGCCCATCCATACGCCGGTGGTCATCGAGGGTGAGAATCCAATGAACCATGCGTCGGTAAAGTCATTAGTTGTGCCCGTTTTGCCGGCGAGAGGATATTTCATGCTCGCGGCGGCAATCGCGGTCCCGTGCTGCACCACTCCTTGCAGCAACGAAGTCATAATGCGGGCCGTCGGCGCGCTGATCACATCCTTCACGTCGGGAAAATCTTCCTCCAGCACGCGGCCCTCGTAGTCCGTGACTTTTGTGAGGTAGCGAGGGGTGATGCGGACGCCGTCGTTGGGGAACACACTGAACGCGGATGTCTGCTCGAACAGCGTGACCTCAGCCGCTCCCAGCGCCACGGGAAGATACGGAGGAATGTTCGAGGTGATGCCGAAGCGATGTGCGTAATCGATAACCGTCTTGATGCCGATCTGGTCCGCCAGCTTCAAGGCTGGAATGTTGCGTGACTGCGCCAGAGCGCGCCGCAGAGTGATCGCTCCTTCGAACTTCTCATCGTAGTTGTGCGGGACGTAGGGCCCGGAAGCCGTCTGAAACGTTACAGGCGAATCGACAATCGTATCGTCGGGCTTGGCACCGGCATCGATGGCGGCGGTATAGACGTACGGCTTGAACGACGATCCCACTTGGCGCAGCGCCTGAGTTGCGCGGTTGAATTTGGAGACAGCAAAGTCACGGCCTCCAACCATTGCTTTGATTTCTCCGCTGGCGTTGTCAATGGCGACCAGACCGCCTTGCACTCCCGAGTCTTGCTCAAGGCTCACGTGCGTCGGTTTGAGCGAAATGATTTTCACGTAAACAATGTCGCCAGTTTTGAGGATGTCCGGAAGTTTGTGTTTGGTCCAGGCCGCGTCCGCCGGGGCGAGACTGGCAGTGTGTCCCCCAAACTTGATTGCCGCGGAGCCGGGCGCGACGGCAGTTACGAGCGCGTGAGTGTAGGCATCGACCTCCGGATCATCGTCCCAGTCGGGATGTTCGTAGCTGGTGAGTGTCGTACCGCCCGTCAGAATATTTTCCAGATGCCCTTTCCATCCGTGGCGGCGTTCGTAGGCAGCCAGGCCATCAAGAACAGCTTGATTGGCGGCGCGTTGCAGGTCCATGTTGAGCGAAGTGTAGACACGTAGTCCGCCTTCATGTACCTGATCGCTGCCGTATTTGTTTTCCAGATAGCGGCGAATCTCCTCGACGTAATACGGCGCCAGCGAATTGGGATCGTGAGCCAGCTTGAGCTGGATCGGCTTGTTCCTTGCCTCCATTCCCGGTTGGGCAGTGATCTTGCCGTCTTCAAGCATCGCGTTGATCACCAGATTGCGGCGTTTGAGGGCGCGGTCAGGATGGTTGATTGGAGAATAGTAGCCCGGCGCTTTCGGCAAACCGGCCAGCAGCGCGGCTTCCTCAATCGTGAGCTGCTTTGCAGGCTTGCTGAAGTAGTACTCAGAGGCTGCTTCGAAGCCGTATACGCCGTGTCCGAGAAAGATCTGGTTGGCGTAAAGAGTAAAAATCTGCTGCTTGGTGAAGCGGCGCTCGATCTGAATGGCGAGCAGTGCTTCTTCAATCTTGCGATGAAATGACCGGTCGGGAGAGAGAAACAGATTTCGCGCCAACTGCATGGTCAGAGTCGATGCGCCCTGAACCTTGCCGCCGGATTCAATGTCCCGATAAGCGGCGCCGGCGATTCGCCAGACATTGATTCCCCAATGGCTGTAGAAGTTTTTATCTTCGATCGAAAGCAACGCATCACGCAGCACTTGAGGATAGTCGTCGTATGAAGCGACAACTCGCCGTTGCAGTGCGAACGATCCGATGGTGCGCCCCTGATCGTCGTAGAGTTCGGTGATCGAACTCGGTCGATAATGTTCGAGTCGCTCGACTTGCGGGAGGTCCGTTGAATAGACGAGTAGCAGCCCGGCGGTCGCGCCAATGAGAGCTGAAAACAAAACCAGCAGTCCGAACAGGACGCGGCCAACCAGTTTGCGACTGCCAATCTCGACCTGGGGAAGGTCTCGGTACAGAGTCTTCATCAGTGTGAATTCAGGATATCAGGGGCGCATCGGCAAATGAATATCGTGGGAACTACAGAGGAAATTCCTGCCGGACGAAGTTCATAGCGTCGTCAGACTGCTGCAAACGGCCTTCCAGTTGGGCGTCTTCCACAGCCGAAAGAATTTGCTTGAAGCGCGGGCCGGGTTCGTAGCCGGCCAGGATCAGATCCTTTCCCGTGATGAGCGGGTTGGGACGGATCGCCTCCGGAGGCATGGCAGCCATCTTCTCGCGAGTGTAATTGTATGTGGTCAGGTCGCCGTGGCTGGACTGGCAATCGATCTTGTGCAAGGCGAGGTGCTCGTCAAAGCGCGGCATGCGGACAAACTTCTTCAGCGTGGATTCCTTCATGCGCGGCGCGTCGACGAAACGCATGTGGTTGGCGATCAGCGCGAGAATCTGCTGGCAATCGTGTTTCGAGAAACGCAGCCGGCGGAGAATTTCCTCCCCCATCTTCACTCCGACATCGACGTGCCCATCGAAGCGGATGCGGTCCGGGGCGACGCGAAAAGTCGGCGGCTTGCCGACATCGTGCAACAGGGCTCCCCAGGCCAATGTCGCGGGACAAGGCTTAGGCAAGTGTTGGAGCAGTAGCAGAGTATGAACGAACACATCGCCCTCAGGATGAAATTGCGGCGGCTGCTGCACGCCTTTCATGGCGGAAATTTCAGGCAGCACCTGCTTTAGTAAGCCCGATTCATCGAGCAAGAGAAAGGCCTCACGCGCGCGCCCTTCGGTGAGCATCTTGGTAAGTTCATCGCGCACCCGCTCGCGTGAGACTTGGTGGATTTGGCTGGCCAGCTTCTGAATCGCTCTAAATGTGGCAGGATCGATCTGGTAGCCGAAGCGCGCGGCGAATCGCACCGCTCGCAGCATGCGCAGCTTGTCCTCTGCGAAGCGCTGCTCGGGATCCCCGATGGTGCGAATGATGCCTGCTTCCAGGTCTCTGCGGCCTCCCACATAATCGAGAACCTCGTTGGCGAGCGGATCGAGCAGCAGGCCGTTGATGGTGAAGTCGCGGCGCGCTACGTCCTCGCGGGCATCCTGACTGAAGCGGACCTGGTCTGGATGACGGCCGTCGCTGTAACCGATGTCGCTGCGGAAAGTTGCCACCTCGACAGCATTGGCCTTGGAGTGATCGGTGGAGACGCTTGCTGCGTCTCGGATGGGTCTGGGTTCGGTCGGAGGAACTTCCGCAAGCTGAGTGGTTGCCGCTTCCGACAGGTAGGTTCGCCGACCTTTTTCAGGCCGTCCCTGCTCTGGAACCGGCACCAGCACTACCCCGAACTGTGCGCCCACGGCATACGTTTCAGGAAAGATGCGCATCACCTCGTCGGGTAGGGCATCCGTGGCGACGTCGTAGTCGGAAGGTTCTCGGCCAAGCAGCAGATCGCGCACGCATCCGCCGACCAGATAAGCTTTGTGGCCGTGGCCGCGGAGGGTGCGGACAATCGAGGTGGCAAAGTCTTTCAGCATGCCTGCGGTCAGAGCCTGCGGTTAGAGTATGTCCGATAATATAAGGCTTATGGCCAACGCTTACATCCTCGGCATTGAGAGCTCCTGCGATGAGACCGCGGCAGCCGTGGTGCGCTCGGGCGAGGAAATCGTGTCGAATGTGGTCGCGTCGCAGATCGGGACGCATGCGCCCTATGGCGGGGTAGTTCCGGAGCTGGCTTCCCGCGAGCATCTGAAGGCGATTGTTCCAGTCGTGCGCCAGGCGCTGGCGGAAGCCGGGCAGACCTATCAGTCGATTGACGCTTTGGCTGTCACGCAAGGACCGGGGCTGGCCGGGGCTCTGCTGGTGGGGATCAGCTATGCCAAGGCATTGGCGTTTGCATTGGACAAGCCTTTGATTGCGGTGAATCACCTGGAAGGTCATATCCACGCAGTGCTGCTTGAGGAGCGGCAGAAGGGGAATCGCCAGGTTGAATTTCCTGTGCTGGCGCTGGTGGTTTCTGGCGGACATACTCACCTTTATCTGGTTGCGCAGCGGAGGGAAGGCTGGTCATACGAAAACATTGGACATACCCGCGATGACGCGGCAGGAGAGGCGTTCGACAAAGTGGCCAAGCTGCTCGGACTGGGATATCCCGGCGGGCCGATCATCGACAAGCTTTCAGCGCGTGGCAATCCCGCGGCGGTGAAATTTTCGCCTTCGCAGATCAAGCATCACGACCGGCGGCGTCGAGAAAAAGCGATTGAAGCCGAGAACCGGCCACGATTCGATTTTTCCTACAGTGGAATCAAAACCGCGGTCCTGCGGCATGTGGAGACTCACGGCTTGCAACCGTTAATTGATGCTCGCCGAAAAGTGCTGGCAGCCATGGTTAAGCCTACGCCGCAGGATTATCTCGCGAATTGCGATCAGGCCACGCTGGATCTGGTGGCTTCCTTTCAACGCGCGATGGTGGAGGATATGTCCGGCAAAACTCTGGCCGCGGCGCAAGCGTATGACGTCGCTACATTGTTTGTGACCGGCGGCGTGGCAGCGAACAATGAGCTGCGTTCCACCTTCGAACGTGAGGCCGCGATGCACGGACTGCCCGTGTATTTCCCTTCGCGGCCTCTGTCGACCGACAACGCGGCGATGATTGCAGCGGCGGCGTATCCGAAGTTCTTGGCGCGAGAATTCGCCGCAATGGATTTTTCGGCAGAGGCAGGCTTGGTCTTGGGATGAGGCCTTGAGATGAAAGATCCAGGCGGCTACTTTGCTGCCTGTGCCTTAGCCTGATGGCCTAGAGTGGCCTCGAGAGCTTTGCCGAGCTGGTCTTCGATGTCGATGTCTTTATAGATGGTGAAGTTAGCGCGAGTCTCGCCGGTAAGGAAGCCGCTCTGGCGGCCAGCGACAATAACGATGGGAATGGTGGCGGTTGCCGGATTCCGCTTCAGGGCCGAGATCAGCTCGCTGCCTCCCATTTTCGGCATCTGCATATCTGTGACGACGATTTGCGGGTGTACGCGGTTCAGAATCTCCAAAGCTTCCACGCCGTTCGTAGCCGACTCCACGGCAAATCCGCGCTCTTCCAAAAAGCGGCATACTGTGTGGCGAATCAGCATGGAATCGTCCACGATCAGAGCCAGAGGCACAGGTGCGGTAGGTTCAGGCAAGGCTTCCCCCGGCCCGACATTAACAAAACAGTGCATTTCTCGCCAAGGAGCAAGTGTTAGGCCCCTGTAACCGTGGTAACCAGCACATCCAAAGTGGGAATTGTGCCCGATGCCAATGGAGGACTGGGGAGTTAGAATTCTTTGCCCAGCTTGGTGTCCTCGATCTTCATGTCTTTGAATTCGCTGGACTCGAAAATTTCGCCACATTCGAGGCATTCGACAAACTCGGCGTCTTCGTCGCGAGACACGATTTTCACACGCGGATGCTTACACGTTTCCATCTGACCTGTCTTCTCGTGGGAATTAGACGGCGGGATTGAAGTCATAAATCCGGTAAGGGGATTTCCAACGCGGTTCGTGCAGAAATCGCCGGAATTTGCGGGTATTCTAGCCGTGCCCGTTGGCTTGTCAAGCCCTTACATGAGAACCTGGGCGACGAATTGCGGACGCAAGCGAAAATCGCGCTCCTAAATCGCAGGCGCGTCAGCCAGGTCTCGCAATCACACTCCCAACGCCATTAACCGATTCGTACAATGGTCAACCACGATTCGGAAACCTAGTTCGGGTCGCAAGTTCTGCCATCCACCTTGGGAATCCGACCAAAATCGTCGTGATCCCTAAGCCATTCAATGTTAGGCAGTTACCAATAAATGGGCAGAATTACCGTCGGCTGGCCGGACTTGCTTTTGATAGGGCCAGTATCTAGAATAGTCATATCCGACTAAAAAGGTCGGAATTTCACCATATGCTGAAGTTGACCAAGAAAGCTGACTACGGGCTTATGGCCATGAAGCACTTGGCCGAGCAGGCTGACCAGGGTGCCTGCAGCGCCAAAGATGTCGCGGAAGCTTACGGCATTCCGCCGGAAGTCATGGCCAAGATTCTGCAACGGCTGGTCAAGGCGGGTTTGTTGCACTCGCAGCATGGGATGAATGGCGGTTACACGCTGGCCCGCCATGCGGGAGAGATCAGCGCCTTCGAAGTGATTCGCGCGATCGACGGCCCGCTGTTTATCACTTCCTGCGTGACTGTGCGGGGAGAGTGCGATCAGACGGATCGGTGTACCATCCGTGAGCCGCTGCGGCGGGTGAATCAGAGTATCGAGGATGTGCTGAAGCGCATCACCATCTCGGAAATGAAAGAAAGAGAAGAGGTGGGGGAAAACGGCGGCAAGCCAGAGCTGGTCATCCTTACTTGAGTTTGTTGAGGAGAACGTAATCATGAGCACAGATGTCAAGACCCTACCCCAGGAGCAGCACATTGCGCCCGAGGGGATCACGCTGCCCATCTACATGGACAATCATGCCACCACGCCGGTCGATCCGCGTGTGCTGGAGGAGATGCTGCCCTATTTCACCGACCGGTTCGGTAATGCGGCCAGCCGAAACCATCAGTTTGGATGGTTTGCTGAGGAGGCGGTCGAGATCGCGCGCGAGCGGATTGCCAAGCTGATTGGCGCCACATCGAAAGAGATCATTTTTACCTCCGGCGCCACCGAGAGCGACAACCTGGCCATTAAAGGCGTCGCCGAGATGTACAAGCAGAAGGGCAATCACATCATCACCGCGGTCACCGAGCACAAGGCGGTGCTCGACACCTGCAAGCGATTGGAGAAGTACGGCTATCGCGTGACCTATCTACCGGTGCAGAAAGATGGCCTGATCGATCCGGAAGAGCTGAAGCGCGCCATGGATGATAAGACCATCCTGGTGACGATCATGGCCGCTAATAACGAGATTGGCGTGGTGCAGCCGATTGCGGAGATCGGCAAGCTGTGTCACGAGCGCGGCGTGATCTTCCACACGGACGCGACCCAGGCCGTGGGTAAAGTGCCGATTGATGTAATCAAGCAGAACATCGATCTCATGTCGATCTCGGCGCATAAGATGTATGGCCCGAAGGGAGTGGGCGCGCTGTATGTTCGTCGCAAGAATCCGCGGGTGCAGATCTCGCCGATTATCGATGGCGGCGGGCACGAGCGCGGCATGCGCTCGGGGACGTTGAACGTTCCCGGGATTGTGGGCTTGGGCAAGGCGTGCGCGATTGCCTCAGAGGAAATGGGGCGCGAGGCATGTCATCTGGCCGGTCTGCGGAATCGTTTGAGAGACCGCATCATGGGCCAGTTGGACGAGGTCTATATCAACGGCAGCATGGAGCATCGTTTGCCCGGCAACCTGAACATCAGCTTTGCCTATGTGGAAGGCGAGTCGCTGCTGATGGGGATCAACGATATTGCGGTTTCGAGCGGCTCGGCTTGCACCTCCGCGACGCTGGAGCCATCCTATGTATTAAAGGCTCTGGGCACTGGGGACGATCTGGCGCACAGCTCAATCCGTTTTGGCATCGGACGCTTCAACACGGAAGGCGAAGTGGACTACGTAGCCGACCGCGTAATCGAGACAGTACAGCGATTGCGTGAGCTTTCTCCTTTGTACGAGATGGCGAAGGAAGGCGTCGACCTGAAGAGTGTGAAGTGGGCAGCGGAATAGGGTTTTCAGTAGCAGCTAGTGGCTAGTAGTCAATTGCTGGGAAGGCAATCAAAGTTCAGGAGAGTATGACAAATGGCATATAGCGATAAGGTTCTGGATCATTATTCGAATCCGCGCAATGTGGGTTCGCTGGACAAGAACAGCCTTGAGGTCGGCACCGGCCTGGTGGGTGCGCCGGAGTGCGGCGACGTGATGAAGCTGCAGATCAAGGTGAATCCTCAGACCAACGTCATTGAAGACGCTAAGTTCAAGACGTTTGGTTGCGGCTCGGCCATTGCGTCGTCTTCACTTGCGACGGAATGGGTGAAGGGCAAGACTGTCGACGAAGCGCTCACCATCAAGAATACGGAGATTGTGAAGGAACTTTCATTGCCTCCGGTGAAGATCCACTGCTCAGTGCTGGCGGAAGACGCCATCCGCGCCGCGATTCACGACTGGAAGAAAAAGCAGGACGTGGGCAAGCCGGCGGAAGTGGCAGCGAAGTAAGGAAGCATGCACGGGACAATGGAAGAAGCAACCAAGACACCGGCTAAGGGTGTTCAAGTGACCGAGAAGGCCATCGCGAAGATCCGCTCTGCGATGGAGAAGGAAGGCATCTCGGCTGAACAGGGCGGACTGCGGTTGGGTGTGCAGGGCGGTGGCTGTTCCGGATTGAGCTATAACATCCGCTTTGATACGCAACCGCGGGAGCGGGATCGTATTTTTCAGTTCGGGGATGTGCGCGTGTTTGTCGATCCGAAGTCGTTTATCTACTTGCATGGCATGATACTCGATTATCAGGAGACGCTCATGCAGCAGGGATTTATGTTCGTGAATCCGAACTCGCACAAGTCGTGCGGCTGCGGGACTTCATTTTCTGCCTGACCTCGTGTGGCGCGGGCACTCCTGCCCGCGGATTTTCGCACCACGGCGCCATGCCCTGATCGCGCGGAAAGGCGACGCGAAAACCGGGGAGCCGTGGTGAATGTGTTTATGGCGAATCCAGAGTCCAAAACGAGTTCGCCTTTGCTGATGCCCGGCGAGGCGACGTCTACCTGCTGGTCATGCGGCACCATGCGCGCAGTCCATTTCTGCAGCGCATGCGGCAAGGTGCAGCCTCCGATGCCGGTGGACTACTTTACCTTCTTCGGCATGCCCCGCAAGCTGAATCTGGATACGGCGCTTCTGGAGCAGGAGTTCTACCAACTCAGCCGCAAGTTGCACCCCGATCTGTATGCCCGCACGCAGTTGCAGGAGCAGGAGTGGAGCCTGGAGCAGAGCTCGCTGCTGAATGACGCATACCGCACGCTAAAAGATCCCATTCGGCGCACTGAGTATCTGCTGCGGCTTGAAGGCGTGGAACTGGAAGAGCAATCCAAAAGGGCGACTGATCGAGCCCGTATGACGGGAGAAGTCAAGGAGCAGGTGGTTCCTCCTGATCTGCTGGAGGAAGTCTTTGAGCTCAACATGCAACTCGAAGAACTGCAGATGAACCAGAAGACGGGTGAAGACGACGCCGGGCTGATCGCCGAATTGCAGCAGAAAAAAACCGAATTTGAAAAGAAGCAAGACACTCTGGCGGAGGAACTGAAGGGCTATTGGAACGAGTGGGACCGCGCCTTCGACAGTGGCATGGAGGAAGATCGGCGCAAGGTCCGCGACAAAATGGTGGACTTGCTGAACCGCCGCAACTACATCCGTAACTTGGTTCGGGACGTGAATGAAGTTTTGGAAAATTGAGGATTGAATCATTGAGTCATTGAGTGATTGCGCTCACGGCAATCAGACAATGATTCAATCGCTCAATGATGAATCGATTAAATGCCTTCTGAACGCATCGTCGGAATCGATCTCGGCACCACGAACTCGCTGCTGGCTTTCATGGAGGGCGACCGCCCGGTTGTCATCCCTGGCGAGGATGGGTTGAATCTTGTGCCTTCGGTGGTGGCGCTGGATGAGCGTGGTCAGATTGTGGTCGGCAATGCCGCGCGCAAATATCTGATCGAGACGCCTGAGCGAGCGGTGTATTCGATTAAGCGGTTGATGGGACGCGGCGTGGAAGATATTGGGGAAGAGTTGAGGCTGTTCCCTTTCCGCCTTGCCGAGGACCTTCAGCCCGGCGAAGTGCTACGCATCAAGCTCGGCGATAAGACGTTTACGCCTCCGGAAATTTCTGCATTTATCCTTCGACAGCTCAAGCGCAATGCCGAGCGGTTTTTTGATGCACCAGTCACCAAGGCGGTGATCACGGTGCCCGCGTACTTCAACGATGCGCAGCGGCAGGCAACGAAAGATGCGGGGCGGATTGCCGGGCTGGAAGTCTTGCGCCTGGTAAATGAACCGACTGCCGCATCTCTGGCTTACGGACTCGACAGGAAGCAGAACGGCATTGTCGCCGTGTACGACTTTGGCGGTGGGACGTTCGACATTTCCATCCTCAAGCTGCACGATGGGATCTTCGAGGTGATCGCGACGAACGGCGACACGCACCTGGGCGGCGACGATATCGACAACCTGCTGATCACGATCGCGCTGGATGACATTGAAGGCGATCTGGGATTAAACGTCCGGCGCAACGGAGAGGCGGTACAGAGTATTCGCAAGGCAGTCATCGACGCCAAGATTGCTTTGTCATCGCAGCCGTCGGCCAAGCTGGATATCGAACTTCCGCAGGGCAAGCGCTATCAGCGCGAGATCACTCGGGAGCAGTTTGAACAACTGATTCAGCCCATCATCGACCGCACCGTTGGTCCCTGCAAGCAGGCGCTTAAGGATGCCGGGTTGAAGCCGGAGCAGATCGACGAGGTCGTGCTGGTAGGCGGCTCCACGCGAATTCCGAAAGTCCGGGCACTGGTCGAAGAAATGTTCCGCCGCCAGGCGCACACGGACTTGAATCCCGATGAAGTTGTGGCCCTCGGCGCGGCGGTGCAGGCGCACATTCTGGCCGGCGGTTCCGAGGCAACGGAGAATATGCTGCTGCTCGACGTGACTCCGCTATCGCTGGGCATCGAAGTGGCAGGCGGGGTGACCGACAAAATCATTCTGCGCAATTCGACCATTCCCGCGTCGGCGACGCAGTATTACACCACGCAGGTCGATGGACAGGCGAATGTGGCAATTCATGTCCTTCAGGGCGAGCGGGAGTTAGCCAAGGATTGCCGTTCGCTGGCGCGATTCGATCTGCGGGGAGTTCCTCCCATGCCGGCGGGCATGCCTCGCATCGAAGTCAAGTTTCTGATCGATGCCAATGGAATCCTGCAGGTCACGGCTCGCGAGCAGCGCAGCGGCAAGGAAGCCGAGATCCAGGTCCAGCCCAGTTACGGCCTCACCGACGATCAAGTCGAAAACATGATCCTCGATTCTTTCGATTACGCGGAAGAGGATTTCCGTCAGCGGCAGGTGATTGAAGCGCGCAACGAAGCCGAGACGATATTGGCCGCTCTCGAGAAAGGTAAGCAAAGCCCGGCCTGGGGACAGATCACAAATGACGAACGCAAACAGATAACCAAACTGGAAGCGGCGTTGAAGGCGGTAAATTCGGAAGACGATTATCAGGCGATCCGCAAAGCGATTGATGTTTTGAATCAGGCGACCATGCATCTGGCGGAATTGATGATGGATACCGCGGTCTCTACCGCCCTGAAGGGAAAGAGTATGGATCAGGCCGATATGGGTGAAGGCCCAGCGGTCGGACATCCGGTGGGGAAGGCGGAATTCGAATGATGCGACAGCATGAGAGGGCATAGCCTTCACATGCCGCACTAGCCGCCTAGCGGCGGAATATAGGATAGACCCGGGCGTAAGCCGGGGGTGAGCGTGAAGAAGCGAGCCAGTCCCGTAGGGACGACACAACGGAGTTTTGATGGCAAACGAGAAATCCCAAGATAGTGGAACAGCAACGGTGGACGCTTCCGGAGAAAATGCCGTTGAGGTCACCTTCCTGCCCGAAGGCAAGACTGTCGCCTTCGAACATGGCAAGCTGCCGTATAAAGATCACGGCAAGGAAGAATCAATTCTCGATGTCGCATTGAACAATGGCGTGCGCCTGGACCATGCCTGTGGCGGGAACTGTGCCTGCACTACCTGCCATGTGTGGGTGAAGGAAGGCGCGGAAAATCTCTCGGAGATGGACGACGATGAAGCCGACCGGCTGGATATGGCCGCCGATCTGCAACTCAACTCGCGTCTGGGATGCCAAGCCGTGATTACTAAGCCCGGCAAAGTTGTGGTAGAAATACCAGCCTGGAACCGGAACTATGTTTCGGAGGAACACTGAAAAAAGCTGTTAGCAATCAGCGATTGGCATTTAGCCGCATAGGCCCGTTGCTGCGGAGCGAGTTTAGTTCGTGGGCTAATTGCCAAGTGCTAATTGCTAAGTTGCTGAATTCCCATTAGGAGCACTTTTTCATGCCCGACCTCACCTGGGATAACGCCGAAGACATCGGCATTCTGCTGTCGGAGAAACATCCGGAGATCGACCCTCTCGGGGTACGCTTCACCGATCTTCATCGCTATGTGACCGAGTTGCCCGAATTCACGGACGATCCCAAGATGTCGAATGAGGGCAAGCTCGAAGCCATTCAGATGGCTTGGCACGAGGAGTTCCTCGACCGCACCCAGGGCTAGAGCTGCTCTATTCAGAACATCTGTTTACATTACAGTCCGACATTGGCCGCCTTGGCGCCTTTACTGACCGCAGGCACATCATCTCCGCCATTTTTTTTACATACCCTTGACAATCGCGGTCTAAGCGCAACCTACAATTCCTCTCGCTATCCAACAAATCGATAGGAGTCACCAATGTCTCGACGTTTGTTGCCACTCCTTCTAGTTCTCCTGCTCCTTCCAGCGTTCGTTTTCGCGCAGACCTACACTGTCACCGATCTGGGCACACTGGGCGGTAATGCAACGATCGCGCACGCCATTAACAGCCTCGGACAGGTCACCGGCTCCTCGAACCTGAGTGCCAGCGTTTCCCACGCGTTCCTCTATCAGAATGGGACGATCACCGACATCGGTTCGCTTGGCGGCAGTAGCGCGCTGGGCCTCGGGATCAACTCCTCTGGAGTCGTCGCGGGATACTCCACGCAAGCCGACGGTAGCTATCGCGGCTTCACCTACAGCAATGGCAAGATGACCGCGATCCCGCCGCTCAGCGGCAATTACGGCACCGCCTACGGCATCAACAACGCCGGACAGGTTGTCGGCAATTCCGTGAACAGCGCCAACGTTGCTGCCGGGTTCCTGTTCAGCAACGGCGTCCTCACCGACATCGGCAACCTCGGCGGCGTGGATGGCACCTACGCCCAGGGCATCAACAATTTCGTCCAGATCGTCGGCCTCTCCTACAACGCCCAAGGCAACTTCCTCGCATTCCTTTGGCAGAACGGTACTATGACCAGCCTCGGCACGCTGGGCGGACCCTGGAGCCAGGCATATGCCATCAACGATGCCGGCCAGGTCACCGGCACCGCTTATCTCAAAGGCACCGCGAGTGGACCGCACGCTTTCCTGTTCAGCAACGGCAAGATGAGCGATCTGGATAAGCGCCTTGGGACGGTGCAAAGCTGGGGATTCGCAATCAACGGCGCGGGAGTGGTCGTCGGCAAAATGCAGGTGAAGGGTGGCGGCGGGTTCGTCAACTTTCACGCCTTCGCCATGGTCAATGGCAGGATGACCGATCTGAACCGACTCATTCCGACCGGTAGCGGATGGGTTCTTGACGAAGCTTACGGGATCAACGACGCGGGGCAGATCGTCGGTTACGGCGAACACAACAAGCAAGTCCGCGGATTCTTGCTTACGCCGCAGTAGAGATTGTCAGGGGGGCTCGAAGCGGCTCTCTCCTAGGCTCGAGGCGGCTCTATCCTAAGTACGACGGGCACAGGGCAAGCTGTGCCCTTTTTTGATAACGCCTGCCACATCAGTGAATTCAGCCCGGGCGGAATGGCCGATGCCGCCCTCCTGTTACACTTTCCCTTCGTTCATCCTTCGCGACCGGCGGGAGCCTGCTTGCCACATGTCTGAATCCTATACTCCGAGTCCGCGGACGCGTCTGGTTCGCGAGCCGCAACGCGCAGTGTACGATCGCGCCGCTGCCTACCAGATCCTTGACGAAGGTTTCATCTGCCATGTGGGCTTCGTTCTCGATGGCCAGCCGTTCGTGATTCCAACCGGCTACGGACGCGCGGGCGACAATCTTTATATCCACGGATCGGCTGCGAGCCGCATGCTGCGGAATCTGGACCAAGGCGTGGCGGTGTGCGTCACCGTGACGCTGCTCGACGGGCTGGTGCTGGCGCGCTCGATTTTCAATCACTCGATGAATTATCGGTCCGTCGTCGTGCTTGGAACGGCAGTGGCAGTGGACGATGCGACGGAAAAGCTGGCTGCATTGCGAGCCTTGTCAGAACATATTCTGCCGGGGCGCTGGGATGAAGTGCGCCAGCCGAACGAACGAGAGCTGAAGGCGACGCTGGTGATGCGGTTGCCGATCACGGAATTTTCCGCCAAAGTCAGGCAAGGTCCGCCGATCGACGATGAAGAAGATTATTCCTTTCCGACTTGGGCAGGCGTGATCCCGTTGGAGACGATTGCCCAGGGCCCGATTGCCGATCCCAAGCTGGATCCGGCCAGAGTGCCGAGCGTGGCAGTGCGCAACTATTCCAGTCACAAACGGGGACGATAGAAACTGCGCGGACCTGCAAGGACCCCCGCCGGAGCAGGTCCGCGCCTTTCACGTGAGATTTACGGCTCACGGAGCTTCCGCTTGCTGCGATTCCTTCTGATCAGCGAACCTCCCATGTACCTCACGTTCCTCCAACGCACGATTGAGTTGTTCCACAAGTTTGATAAGCCGTTCCGGATCTTTCTCTGTGCTGACGGCTTCGCAAAGGAGCCGCCAATTTCCTTGAGTCGTCATAGAATCCTCTCCGCTCAGAGACGCGGCGATCTGCGTCTCTCTAGAAAACGCTGTAACCCGCGAAGATCAACTACGCGGTTCGAAAAAAAACAAGCGCTCTGACTGGCGGCAGCCGACAGCTCAAGGCGTTCCAGGTGCGTTAAATTCTTCGCGGGAAAAATATGAACTGGTGAGGCTGCCGCCACGATCAAAGTGATGGCGGTATGCCGTGACAAAGCCGGATAACTTCACGGCGGAAAAGGATTCTACACGCCAAGGACTGCAGACATAAATCGCCGAGGGCGCGACATTCAGTCGCGTGCCATCAGTGTTCTTGATCTGACTCGACGTTGGCAGTTACGCGGCGCGGGCGCATTGTGCGTGATTGCAGCCGCAGTCACTCTCGACGTCGTTGCGGCTGTGCGAATCGGCACAAGACTGGCTGCAATACTCCTGATCGCCTGAAACCGGACAGCTACACTGCGGATGGGCGCACGTCTTGTCTTCGGCCGTGGTCGCCATGGTAGTGTCTCCTCTCGATACTGGTGCTTGGATGCGGTGCCCCCGTTTGGCGTTTTCGGGAGAATCAGGCCCAGTGTGCAGGCCTGAGATTCGCCGTTGTACACTGCGGCATGCCTTCCGATTATTCTTCCGGCTCAGCACAACTGTTTCGTCGCCCGAGTGTGAATACTCCCGCGCATCACCTGATCGCCTACACGGACGGCGGCGCGCGGGGCAATCCCGGGCCCGCGGGCTACGGGGTAGTGATCCAGGACGAATCCGGCCACAAGGTTGCGGCGCTGAGCGAGTACCTCGGCCACCAGACCAACAACTTTGCCGAGTACCAGGCGCTGATTGCCTCGCTGGAATATGCGGTGCAGCACGGACACAAAGCGCTCAAGGTAATCAGCGATTCCGAATTGCTGGTGCGGCAGATCAAGGGCATTTACAAAGTAAAGAATTCAGTGCTGAAAGACTTGCATGCCCGCGCGAAAGAGCTGATCGCGAAGCTGGACTGGTTCTCCATTGAACACGTGTTGCGCGGGAAAAATCAGGAGGCGGACCGGCTCGCAAATGAGGCCATGGACAAGGGAGTGCGGGGCGGATCCGCGAGGTAGCACCGACATCCTGACGCAGCGACAGTCTCGCCGCTGTTCCAGCGTAGGGCGAAATTTGAGCGACATTCTACTCCGCAGCCGACGTATGGTCGTGGACGATCTTCCAACCCTCAGGGAGTTTGCGGAAAATCAGAGTAAATAGCCCGTGCGGTGTTTTGCCGTCAGAAAGCGTGAGATGCCAGGCGCCGCGTACGAACGCTGCGTCATTGGCGAGCGGCTGAATGTTCAGATCGGAGAATTCCAGCTTGCCCATCTCGTGTCCTTCACTTTGATATGTCTTCTTATATCGCTCCAGAGTTGCTCCCCAGCCCGAAGTCATCTTCGCGCCTGAGAAGAACGTCAGTTCGGGAGAGTTCCAGTATCCGGTCATGAAGGTTTGAAGATCGTGTTGATTCCAGGCGTCCTGCTGTTGGTGAAGCACCTGCTGGACAGCGGAAATCACAGTGTCACTCGTAGTCGCGGTGCTTTGCGGTCCCGCAGCCGTTGTGAGCTGGACTGTGGCAGCCGGTGTTAGACAGATGAGTAGAACGAGTGAAATCGAACTGATGCGCATGCGATCCTCCAGGGCGCCCCAGTGTCGCACGGAATCGCTGATTTATGATTTTCGATTGGTGATTGAAGATTTGAGCGACTCAGCGGGTGGGCGTTCGTTCAGCAAATTAGGGAATAGAGGATGGCTGAAACCCGTACCTTTCGCTCGCATGGCCCAAGCTCAAGGGAGCGTCGCGTTCTTACGCCGGGCTCTTTTTTAAGGCCGGAGCCTTAGCCACTTGCCACGGACGCTTGGGGCGCTTGGCTTGCGACTTGTCGCGATCCTCGACACGATCGTATTGGTAGGAGTCGCTCACCGTTCCCAAAGATTCGTTGTACAAGCTGGGCAGGGCGAGAGCTTCTTTCAATTCCTCAGTGAACTGGTGCAGGGCCTTCAGGTGATCGGCGGTCGCAGGGATTTCGGCCTTAGATGTTTTCAGGAACTGCTGGTATCCACGATTGATCAGCTTGGATATTTCGCTGCCAATCATATAGCCGGGATAAGCGAAGATTTTCACCGTGTCATCGGGATTCTTCTGGATGGCGGCAGACACGCAGTATTTCTTCAGGAACACGCGGCCTTGAGTGCCGGGAGCTTCGATCAGGTCAAAGCCGTGATCGCGCAGCCAGTTCACCGCTTCTTCGAACGTTCGTTGTTCCACCTTGGTTGTCATTCCACCTGTCCCTTCCAGTTCCTTAGATGCCCGTCCCGAGAAGCGTGATCCCATTCACTGAAGCCGAACAGGCTCTCTTATAATCTAAATACACGTTATCAACACACCATTTGCGCCCTGCTGTCTATTACGATGGTCACAGTTGTGTCAAGATCAGATGCAGAATGTCTCCCCCAAACCGGCGGAAGTTGCTAATTCTGCAGCACATGCGTCTTTGCGGAGCCATGCTCGGAAATTCGGGGAGCATGTGCTCGATCGCATCGGCAACACGCCTTTACTGCGACTGGAGCACATGGTCCCCGGTCTGCCCTTAGTGCAATTGCTCGGCAAGGCTGAGTGGGTGAACCCCGGAGGCTCGGTCAAAGATCGTGCAGCTTCAAACATCGTTGCCGAAGCACGCCACAGCGGCAAACTCGGCCCCGGCAAGGTCTTGCTGGATTCCACCAGCGGTAATACCGGAATCGCTTATGCCGTGATCGGCGCCGCTTTAGGATTTCCAGTCACGCTTTGCATGCCGGAGAACGTTTCCATCGAGCGTAAGCGCATCCTCCATGCCTACGGCGCTAACATCATCTATACCGATCCTGGCGAGGGTTCCGACGGCTCGATCCGCATGGCGCGCGAACTCGCAGCCAGGCGCCCGGATCTTTATTACTATGCCGACCAGTATTCCAACGATGCCAACTGGCAGGCTCATTACCATGGCACAGCCAACGAAATCTGGCAACAAACAGAAGGACATGTGACGCATTTTGTTTCCATGCTGGGAACAAGCGGAACTTTTGTCGGCACCGCCCGGCGTCTGAGAGAATTGAACCCTGAGATTCGCTGTATTTCGCTGCAACCGGATTCCGCGTTCCACGGCATCGAGGGAGCGAAGCACATGGCCAGCGCGATTGTTCCGAAGATCTATGATGCCTCCCTGGCTGACGCAGATCTGGCTATCTCAACCGAAGAGTCCTACGCCATGGCCAAGCGCCTGGCGCGTGAAGAAGGCCTGCTGGTGGGCGTCTCGTCGGCTGCGGCGGTTGTTGGGTGCCTTCGAGTGGCACGGCAACTGAAACCAGACGAGCGCGCGATGATCGTGACCATTCTGTGCGACTCGGGCGACAAGTATCTGAGTGAGAGGTTTTGGGAAGAGTCGGAATAATTCGCAGGTTCGAGTGATTGCCGAATTGCCCTATTGCAGGATTGCAGAATTCTAATCCGGCAATTCGGAACATCAATCAATTATGAATGTTGAAATGCTGAAAGTCAGCAAATCCGTTTACGAGCAGATTCGCCGTCATGGCGAAGATGCCTATCCCCATGAGTGTTGTGGCGTGCTTCTGGGACAAATGAACGGAGACGGCCGGCTAGTCACCTCGGCCGCGCGTTGTGGGAATACGCGCACTGACTCGCCCCAGAACCGATATCACATTGACCCTCGCGAGTTAGTTCGCATCCAACGCGAAGGCCGCGATCGGGACGAAGATATCCTCGGCTTCTATCATTCCCATCCTGATCATCCGGCCCGGTGGTCAACCACCGACTTGGCCGACGCACATTGGTTCGGGTGCTCGTATGTGATCACGAGTGTGGAGAAGGGGAAGGCAAAACTCACGAATTCATTTCTGCTGGATGGAACCGGCGAGGAACAGAAAAACTTCGTGGACGAGGTGATTGAATTATCTCAGTGAGTTTTCCGGTCCTCTTGCGATCAGGTCACAGGTCCGTGACGCACAAAATACCTCCGCATTCGGGGCCGCGTCATATACACCAGAAGCAGTCCTGCGATCACCACTCCTATCACGCCCTTCATCCGCTCGCCTTGAATCGCGTTGGCCAGATCCCCGATCAGGTTCACCACAATGAGCGAGGTGCCTAACATCCAACCCCATCGGCGGCGCCGGAGCCATCCCACTCCCGCCATAAGCAAGGCGAATGCGACCGCGAGAAATGGCACTCCCATCAGTCTCCCCATCGACATGAGCTGCACATGGGCGATGGGGTTGAGCGCCCAAGCGCGGTCTAGCGCCGTCCCCGGCTTCAGTAAGGTTGCGGCGGCGAGCGTCGCCATGACAGCTCCGAAAAAGAAAAATCCGCCAACGGCACTGAAGCCGAAGGGCCGCAGTTCCTTTGCGGGCACGAATCTGGCGTTGATCGGCATTCCTCTTAGGCCGGTTCAAAGATACTCCTAACAGCCGGTGAATCCTCTGTCAATTCAATAGCATCATCTAGAGCAGCTTATGCCTAAGATCCATATTCCGACCCCTCTACGCCAGTATTCGGGCAAGCAGGCTGCCGTGGAGGTGAAAGCCGATACTGTGGGTGCCGCGCTATCCACCCTGATTCAGCGCCATCCCGATCTGCGGCGGCACCTCTATACCGACGACGGCAAATTGCGGGCCTTTGTCAATATTTACCTGAATGATGAAGATGTGCGCTATCTGCAGAAAGAAGCCACCGCTGTTCATGAGAGTGATAGTATTTCCATAGTGCCTTCGATCGCCGGAGGCGCGGACATTGACGGATTTCCGAATTTAAGGATTGTTGAATTGAATTGCCCCTGCCAAATGTGTTGTTGTCCCACCTGTTGTTGCCGGTAGCTCCGCGTTTCAATTCGCAAATCCGAAATTCTGCAATGTGAAAATTTAGAGGCGCCGATGGCCACCACATTTGAAGTCAAAGCCGAAGCCGCAACGTTATCCAACGACGAAATCCTGCGCTACTCGCGTCACCTGATCATGCCCGAGGTGGGCATGGAAGGTCAGCTCAAGCTGAAAGTTGCACGCGTGCTCTGCATCGGTGCGGGCGGATTGGGCTCGCCCCTGGCTTTGTATCTGGCCGCAGCGGGCGTGGGCACGATGGGTTTGGTCGACTTCGACCTGGTGGACTACACCAATCTGCAACGGCAGATCATTCACTCCACCGCCGATGTGGGCCGCAAGAAGCTGGACTCGGCGGCGGAAAAGCTGAAGGCCATCAACCCCTTTCTGAATCTCCGCACCTTTGAAACGCGGCTGAGCAGCGAGAACGCACTCGAACTCTTCCGCGAGTTCGACATCATTGCCGACGGCACCGATAACTTTCCCACGCGCTATCTGGTGAACGACGCCTGCGTGCTCACCGGCAAGCCGAACGTCTATGGATCGATCTTCCGCTTTGAAGGCCAGGCGAGCGTCTTCGCCACTAAAGAAGGGCCGTGCTATCGCTGCCTGTATCCCGAGCCGCCACCGCCAGGACTGGTTCCCTCTTGCGCGGAAGGAGGTGTGCTGGGAATTCTTCCGGGATTGGTTGGCGTGATGCAGGCAACGGAAGTCATCAAGCTGATCCTCGGCAAAGGCGAGCCGCTCATCGGACGCCTGCTGCTGATTGACGCGCTGGGCATGAAGTTCCGCGAGCTCAAGCTGCGCAAGAATCCAGACTGCCCCGCCTGCGGCACACATCCCACCATCACAAAGCTGATAGACTACAACGAGTTTTGTGGAATACGCGGCGAGGAGAAGCCGGTGGCAGAGACGGGCATTCCGGAGATACAAGTTGAAGAACTGAAGCGGCGTCTGGATAAAGGGGACGACTTATTCGTCCTTGATGTGCGCGAGCCGCACGAATATCAGATCTGCAACATCAACGGCTATCTGATTCCTCTGGGCGACCTGCCCAAGCGGGTGAACGAACTGGATTCCAGCCGCGAAATCGTGGCCCACTGCCGTTCGGGCGTGCGTAGCGCAAAAGCCGTGACCTTCCTGCAGCAGGCTGGATTTAAGAAAGTGCACAATCTGGCGGGCGGGATTCTGGCCTGGGCGGACCGGGTGGACCCGAAGATGCCGAAGTACTAAGCAGTTCTCAGTTGTCGGTTCTGATTTCTCGGGCAGGGAGCGCGAACGCGCTCGTTTTCTTTGTTTCGGCGAAGTCGATTCAGTACGTACTGAGTAGTGTCGTACGATTGAGTACGCACCTGACACTATCGTTTCTATTGGATTCGAGAAGAACCTATCCAAAAAGAGAAATCGACAGGCGGGAAGCTTAGGAGTTCTGCCCGCCTGTCAGCGCGTCAGCTACTTGCTGCCATTCGAATCTTCAGCCTTGGCAGATTCCGAGCCGATAGCGAGTGCGTACTTCTTCCCGCCAAAGCGGATCTCGGAGAGCGATCTGCTGCCGTCGCTGTTATTTGATACCACCGTAGCATCGCTCCGAGAAGCGCTATTCAGATCAATCATGCGGGCCTGGGTTTTGGCCACCACATTCTTGCCTTGCAAGATGGTCAACTCCACATTCTGCCCAGTTCCTTCCCAGGACAGTTTGTAATCGCCGGGTTTCAGTTGAGTGCCGGCGACGTTCACGGAATCGCTGACCGACAAAGAACCTTTGCTGGCGGCAAACGCGCTAGTCGCCAGCAACAACGCCATTCCCAACACCAGACTCTTCGACAATATTGACAGTTTCATGTCACTCCTTTTTCTTTCCCGAAATCGTCGGGAATCGGTTTCTGGCGACCCCGGAGCTTTACCTCGGCGAAGAACTTGCGTTTGTCCGCCAAAGGCCTAAAATGCTGCCTCGGGGTTAGTCAAAAGCGGCGGACACAAAACCGCGCGCTTCTGCTCCGGGGATTGTTCTCACCTGGGCCGCCAAACCGAGCGTGAGACAGTCCCTGTAACCCCTGAAATTTCTCTTCGCTAATCGGGCCGGCTATGACCCGGTTCCCGCACGTCGAATGATTTTACGTTTCCGCACTGATAAAGTTCCATCACGTTTGGGAACGTGTTTACGGCATTGGACGCGCAGGTCCCAACATTGTTAGCAGCAATCGCTGTGCGCAACAGCGGTTTGGCTGCATTCCAAGCGCAGCGAGGAATCTCACATTTACGAATGACAGTGGGAGCGTGTGTTGTCTTTCTGCGCGCGCGCTTCGTGTGTGCGATTAGTGAATCTTCAGCACCACTTTGCCGAAGTTCTTGCGATCGGATAAGAGGCGGTAGGCTTCGACGGCTCGCTCCAGCGGCAACACGGCTCCGATCACGGGACGCAGATGTCCCTGGGCAGTCCATGCGGAAAGCTGTTTCCACGCCTGCTCCATCAGCCGACGTTTGCCGGAGAGATAAGTAAGCCACAATCCGTGGACGCTCGCGCCTCTGGAGTAGAGAATGCGCGTATCGAGCAGCCCAGGCTGTCCTGTAGCTGTCCCGTACACGATGACCCTCCCGAAGTCGCGGAGACAGCGAACGCTTTTCGCGACGTGTTCTCCGCCGAGCATTTCGAAGACGACATCTACGCCTTCGCCGTTGGTCATCTCCTTGATAGCGTCTTCGTAATCGCGCTGCTCATAATTGATGCCATGCCGCAGTCCGAGCTCTTTCACGCGCGCCAACTTCTCGTCAGAAGACGATGTTCCATACATCTCGACGCCGAGCAGCTTTCCCGTCTGGACGGCAGCCGTACCGACGCCGCCAGCCACGGCGTGGATCAGCACCCGTGGTGCAGTGCCCTGGGGAGTAGAGATGCTGCCGCCTGCCACTTTCTCACCGCCCGCAACCAAGCCCGCCTTCCAATACGCAAAGTATGCGGTGAAGTAGGTGACGGGAAATCCCGCGGCTTCTTCGAAGCTCCAGTTCTCCGGGATCGGCCGGATCAACTCCGGTCGTGTTGCGACGTATTCGGCGAAGGCCCCCCACTGCGTGTAACCCATGACGCGCTGACCGCTGTCCACAAGCGTCCCGGAAAACTCTCGACCCGCTATCAGCGGCGGCTCCGGAGTGCCGGGATATCCACCCTTGGCTGTCATGATGTCAGCAAAGTTGACTCCTCCGGCTTCGACTCGGACCAGAACCTGTCCCGGTTCGGGAATCGGCTCAGGAACGTTGCGGATCTCGAGCACCTCAGGTCCGCCTAAACTGCTGATGACAAGAGCTTTCATCCAGAAAAGTGTATCAGGGTAAGACCTCTAGCCCGAAAAGGAACAAAAGTAAGCACCGGGCCGTGCGAGGCCAGTCGAAGTCGTTTGAAGCAGGTATATACTTCCTTTGGTAATCTGGAGGCTGTGCCCGGCTCAGTTGTGGCCGGATGAAATAGTTGTGGCTACTTCATAGCTCTTCTTAACATGTGGATGGCTGCCGATATTTCGTCAGTTGTCCGCGCGGAACTTACCTTCCGAATACAGTTGGCAGGTCGGTTCCGAGGAGGTCTGAGTCGTGGACGTTTTTCTGGTACGTCTTTTATTCATTGCTTTCGTTGCCATTACTTGTTACCTGATCCGGCCGTTCAATCTTCCCCAGAACTACGATGCCGCCGTTGGGGCGGTAATCGGCCTGATCATCGTGATCTTCGAGTGGCGCCTGCGCCTGATGAGCCTGAAGCGGCTGATCGGATCCGCCATCGGCAGCATACTCGGAATCTTCGGTGCATACCTGTTCTCGCTGGTCATCCGAAACAGCTTGGCCGAGAGCCCTACCCGCAGCTTCCTGCAAATCATGGTCATGCTGCTGATGGCCTACGTTGGCCTGCTTGTCGGCGCAAACAAAGGTGACCTTCTCAATCTCTCAGCCTTGGGTGGGGTTTTTGGCGGGGAGAAGCAAGGAAAGAAGAGTTACAAGATCCTTGATACCAGCGTGATTATCGATGGCCGTATTGCCGACGTCGCTGAGACTGGGTTCCTGGATGGCATGCTGGTCATCCCGCAGTTCGTATTGCGCGAGCTGCAGCTGGTCGCCGACTCCGCCGATTCCCTGAAGCGCAATCGCGGCCGCCGTGGGCTGGATATCTTGCAGCGCCTGCAGAAGGTAGCGTCGGTGCAGATTCAAATTGTTGAGGACGATTTTCCCGCGGTCCGCGAAGTCGATATGAAACTGATCGAACTGGCCAAGCTTTACGAGGGCAAGATCATCACTAACGACTTCAATCTGAACAAAGTTGCTCAACTGCAGGGAGTCGAAGTTCTTAACATCAATGAACTGGCCAACTCGCTGAAGCCGATCGTGCTGCCGGGCGAGACCATGAAGGTCTTCATCCTGAAAGAAGGCAAGGAGTACAACCAGGGAGTTGCGTACCTCGATGACGGCACCATGGTGGTGGTAGATAATGCCCGCAAGATGATCGGCAAAACCATCGACATCTCGGTGACCTCGGTACTGCAAACCACGGCAGGAAAGATGATCTTCGGCAAGTGGGACGAGCGGGGCGCTCCGCGCAGCGAGTCACGAGCCGCATCTGTAACGACAACAACAACAACCACGACCGTCGCGCCAGTGCCGACCCCGGAGCCCAAGAAGCAGGCCATGATGGCAGAGCGGCCTGCCGAGTAGTGTAGTAATGGGGGGCGGGCGCCCTCGCCCGCCCACGCAAGGGTTTCCTGAGTCGCAACGCAAAACAACAAAAGCGGGAGCCGAGGCTCCCGCCTTATCCGCCCTACATGACTGCTTATTGGCCAGAACTTTCCTGAGACGTAACCCCACTCACGCGGATCGTGTTCCCTTGCAGGATGCCTTCGATCTTCACGCGTTGTCCCGCCAATCGGGCCAGTTCGTCTTTGTTCCCATCCAACGCATAGCTCTTGTCTCCGTCCACCAGGACGAAACTCGCACCTTTCTGCACACATGCCTGGGCACACTCCGCTGTGCTTTTTCCCGAGTTCCTGAAATGGCGAGCCCCGCAACGCGAATCCGTAATCACGCCGGACACCGTCGTAGTGTCCATTTGCTCCTGGGCGGCGGCAGCCGGGGGCGCAGCCGGTTCTTCATTTCCGGCGACAACGGGTTCAGATCTCAAGGTATGACCAACAGCGAAAGCCACGGTCGCGCTGGCAATAAGAATGGCTAGCGCGAGTCCGGCAACCAAGGCGGTGGTAGTACAAAAAGCGACAAGCGCAAGCCAGGAACGATCCTGCTTTTTCACAACTCCCCCGATTCCCCAGCTTACCCAACCACAGCACCGGAACGCCACCAGGAGAACGTCCTATTACCTACTTTGCAACTATCATGCCATGCGACTGCCGAGTCGTTCTCTTTGTAACCCGCGTAATGTTTTGCACTTGCAGGCAAGGGTTTGATGTCATCAGAATGTAAGTAGCTGGCTGCTTGGGAAGAAATTGCCAAAGCGAGCAAAATGCCTATACGCGAAATCCCTTAGAAAAGGACACTGCATGAAACGGGTCACTGGAGTAGGAGGCATTTTTTTCAAATCAGAGAATCCGGAGAATCTCTATCAATGGTATGAGCGGCACCTCGGCATTATGCGCGAACCGCACGGCCAGGGTGCGTCATTCGAGTGGCGAGAAGCCGAAGACCCGCAGAGGAAAGGTATGACGGTTTGGTCGATCTTTCCAAAACAGACGACGTACTTTGATCCCAGCCGCGCCAACTTCATGATCAACTACCGTGTGGACGACCTGGACGCATTGCTCATGGCTCTGAAAGAAGAAGGAGTCGAGGTCGATCCCCGTCGTGAAGACTACGATTACGGACGGTTTGCCTGGATTACGGATCCGGAGGGGAACCGGATCGAATTGTGGGAGCCGGCGAAGAGTTAGAAGTCAGGTCTCAGGTGTTTAGGTTTCAGCAACAACCGCCTGTTCGTTGTCTGGCTCCTGACATCGCAGAATTGAAGTCGGCCTAATTCGGCTGCTTCATCGGAATCGTGCCCTCGTCATCCAAATAGCGGACAACCACGTGATCCGAATGCGCGTTCGGCACCGGTTGCTCGCCTTTCGAACTGAAGCGTGGCGCATCGGCCGGCGCCAGCAGCGGCTGCTTGGTGGTGAACATGGCCTCATTCAGCACGCTTCCAGTTGGAGCAGAAGCGACCGCAAATACCCCGAACGGATTCCCATTGGTATACGACACGCTGATGTAGTCAGCGACCATGGCGCCGTTATCGGAGATCGGAAGCCAGCTCAACTGCATGGGACCGGCAATTTGCTGTCCTGCGGTCCAGGTCAGGCCACCATCCTGCGAAGTCACAAAGCCCACATCCAACTGGCAGGAATTTCCGCAGTTCGAGACTGGGTAGTAATAGTAAACAAGCGTGAGGTGCGCGCTGGCGCCCGAGGTGTTGTGGTCGATGCCAATCCCAGGAAGGAAATGGTCCACGGTGCTGCTGGTGGCATCGATGGGAATGCGCGCCGTCTTGGTCCAGGTCCTACCATCGATCGAAGTGCTCACCACGATGTCATTGGAGGTGCAATTGGTCCGAAAACGGCAATCTGACCACACCACGTAGACGGTTCCCGCGCCGTCGATTTCCGCCGACGGCAGGTTGGGATTGCGCAGCCCGCCGGCGACCAGGTGCTCGTTAATCGTGGCAATTCCCACAGTCCTGCCCCATGTTTGGCCGCCATCAGTGGAAGTAAATGCGGAAATCCCGAAACCCTCGAAAGGCACGATCACAGTGCCGTTGGGCTGGACCACCGGCTGCCCACCGAGTCCGATGGCATGGTCGGCTGAGGACTTGCCTGCGCTCCATGTCTGACCTCCATCGCTCGAAACGCTCATCAGAACCTGGCCACTGCCAAAGGCTTGGTCCCACTCCGTGTAGCAGCTGCCATAGAAAGGACTGGTCGGGGTGTTGTCGCATGCGGTCCAGTTCTTGTCATCGAGATGGGTTTTATCGATCACGATTGGATTACCCCAGTGCAGCCCATCGGAAGAGAGGCTGACGGCGACGTCACCGATCTTCCCGGAACCGGAGTTCAGGCCCACGAGCGGCAGGGTGGAGATCATCCACACGTTGTGCTTGGCGTCGAAGGCAACCGACGGATCGGCGGCCGCGCCGTATTTGCCGGCCTTGTAGTTCACGGTCAGTCCCGGCAGGTAGCCGAATTTCCAGGTTGTGCCCGCATCGGTTGAGGTGGCGAAGCCGACGTCCGCGCTGCCCCAGCCGACTGAGCCCGGCCGGCGGGCGACATGGAACGTGCTGACGATGGTTGATCCCCAGGAGAAAGTGTCGGGCTCGACCTCGGTTTTATGCGTGCTGTCAGCATTGGTGAAGCGGTCGATGCTGATCTGCTGCAGCGTAAATTGCGCCCGCGCCGGCGTGGACAGCGACAGCGAGACAATTAAGGCGGAGAACGCAGTGAATACGGCGGCGACGCCAGTTCTGCCGCGAAAACCGAGTGCGTGCTTCATGGGATTGTTTTCTCCGTGGGCCTTCCACTGTTCCCAGCCGGAGGGCGGGCGAGAAGTATATCCCAGAAGACGTGTTGAGCCTATCTAGTCCTCGATCTTCGCGCTGGGGATGTGCCCCGATCGCCTGCTGCAAGGAGCCGAAGATCAGCTGGCGTGTCCCCCTGTTCAGCTGGTATTGATCCCGTCGAAGCCTTTGTGTTCCGGATCCCGCATCCAGCCCGCGCCGCACTACTTGCTATGCAATGGCCGGGAGGCTTATAGTTCGTGATCTGGAAGGTGCCCCATGCTGCGGATGCTAGTGCATTGGGTGTTGACCGCGCTCGCGATATGGATTGTGTCGCGCCTGGTTCCCGGTTTCATTGTGACCGGAGCGTCTTCGGCGCTGATTGCGGCGCTGGTCATCGGCTTGATCAACGCGACGCTCGGATTCTTCCTCAAGATCGTCACCTTTCCCTTGACCATTCTCACACTGGGTTTGTTCTGGTTCGTGGTCAACGCGCTGATGATTGAACTGGCTTCCACATTTGTTCCGGGGTTCCGCATTCTGAGCTTCGCGGCCGCGTTCTGGGGAGGCGTAGTCCTCAGCATCGTGAACATGTTCCTGAAGTGGCTGGTGCTGCCGCGCCGCGAACCGTCCTAATTTTCAATCTCAAGCTTCACACATTCGCTGCGACGCGGAATCCGTAGTCCGCATATTGAAATTCGGGTGGAATGCTGGACCGCGCCGCGCATCGGCTCACTTTAATGTGGTGCCGCCACGATCCGCCGCGCGAAGCTCGGCGCGTTCCTGCGTCCGGGCCACGCGGATTTCGCTCCGGAGAAGCCGCGTAATAGTCCGCCTGATGCCAGTCGCTGCACCATTCGTGTACGTTCTCGCAGATGTCGTAAAGCCCAAAAGCATTCGGCTCAGATTGCGCAACCGGCTCGGGTCCGGCCTTCCAGCGGCTCGCATATCCCGCGCGCGATTCCGGGGGATCGTTTCCCCAGGAAAACTGTTGGCCTTCTACTCCGCCCCGGGCGGCTCGCTCCCATTCAGCTTCGGTGGGCAAACGGTAGTGGCGGCCGGTCATGCGGCTCAACCATTCGCAGTAATCGATAGCCTGAAACCATGTGACAGCGACCACAGGCTGCTGCGGGTGATTGAAATTCGGATCATTCCAGAAGGGTGGGACTGGAGTTTGCGTCGCCTGCAGGAAGCTCTCATATTCCGTGTTGGTGACCTGGCAGCGCGCGAGCCGAAATTCGTCGATCCAGACGCGATGAACCGGACGCTCGTTCTCCTGCCCAAGTTCTGAACCCATCGAGAACCAGCCCGCGGGAATAGAGACGAGGACGGGCTCTCGATTAGTTCGAGGTTGGAGTCGCGGGTCAGCGGCAGGAATTTCCGGGATCGGCATCGCTATCGCTTCTGTCGCTTATATTGGTGAGGCTAGCACAATCATGAGCATGGCAGTCGAGCTCTCGGCCAGAAAAATTGATGCATTTGGAAATTCATGGACTGGAAAATTGATGCATTAAAAGAATGACGCTCAGCCGCGCAGTTTCCGCGCAACTTCTGCGATGTCGTTTTCCTGAAACAGCCGAATGCCGGCGATCCCGGCGGCTCCGGCCTGCAGACATTCCCCAGCATTCTGTAAGGTGATGCCTCCCAGGGCGAGCACTGGGATGCCGTAGCTGCAGGCTTCGCGAAGAGCGTCGATTCCCACGGGCCGGCCCGCGGAAGAATCCAACTCTTCGAAAGCAATCTTCTCGAAAATCGGGCCAAAGACTGTGAAGTCGGCACCTTCAGCCTTCGCCCGCGCAACCTCTTCGGCTGAATGACAGGAGACGCCGACAATTACGCGGGCGGGGGCGCCCGCGCCACGCTTGCTCAGACTGTCCGCGGCCACACTGCGCACGTCCGTAGGAGCGATATCGTCAGCACGCAGGTGGACGCCGTCGGCTCCCACGGCCAGTGCGACATCTGTACGCGAATTGATGAGAAGAGCCGTTCCGAAATTAGTTCTCAGTTCTTGGTTCTCAGTTGCCAGTTTTCGGTTCTCAGTCTTCGGTGCGTTTTCACGAATAATCCCCATCGCCTCGGCAGCAAGCAGCTCCAGGTCGCGCGACGCCAGGTCTTTCTCCCGAAGCTGAATGAAATCCACTCCGGCATGAGCAGCTTCAGCGATCTTCTCCAGCAGCCCCCGCCGGCGGCTGGCCTCATCCCCGGGAAACTGGCGTCGGTCGGTGATGTAGTAGAGCAGGCAGCGCGGGGTCATGCTGGCTCAGCGTACAGACAGCAACAAAGAACGACAGTGGACAAGCCGAATTCTACGCTGGAATGTGTTGGTTCATCCGGTGCCCCATTTCTCGCTGGGTGCCCCCGCAGGCTACATCTTGTCGTAAACGATAGTCATCGCATTCGGCTGACCGGTTTCGTCGATGGTGAGGGTCAGCGTCTTGCCGTCCGGCGAGACCTGAAATTTGGAGTGATCTATCACCTCGCCTTTCACCTTGTCCGTCACATCCAGAGTGTGCGCGTCCACCCGCTTGCCCGACGTAGTGGAGCCGGGCGCGACGTTCGGACCCTTCTCTTCGTAATCCTTGCCGTCGAACTTCATGCTGAGTGTGTCCTTATAGGCGGGAGTATTGAAGGTCAACCCGTCGCTCTCATAAGGTGAGATCTCCCACTCGTCGGGAGAAGTAAATTTAACGTCGGTGCTTTCCCATGTTCCTCCCCAGCCGGAACCGCTGCCGACTCGCTTAAGTGCAACGTCGAAATCAGAAGTAGTACCGTCGGGCTTGGTGTCCGTCCCCTTAATTGTCTGAGTCTTGCCATCGGCCGAAAGAGTATGGGTCATCGAGCTGGCGACTTTGCCGTCCTTCTTAACCACCATCTTCCAGGCGTTAGATCCCTCTGTGGTAATCGAGGTGGTTCTTCCGAAGTGGACGGGCTGGTCGGTGCCGTCGGCAATAATTGTGTCAGATATCGTGCCGAAGGTGATTGTGTATTTGTTGCTGCCGAGATCCTGGATTTTCATTTGCTCGCCGGCAAATTTGCTTTTGTCCTGGTTGAGTTTCCATTTGCCGCAGAAAGGATCGTCCGCCGCGTAGAGTGTTGCCGCGACCAGGCAGGTGAGCGCGAGTGAACAGCAGATGCGTTTAAACACAGGTACCTCCTTATTTCGGCGGCGATTATAGACCGAGCGGGAGTGGAAAATAAAGAAGAGGAGAGGGAATGGGGCACCGCGGCTATCGTCCTTGTCAACACACCCTACAATATCCGCGCGCCTCATTCGTCTACATATGTAGGTGGAGCAGGCGCTGAGAAAATCGCCACCGATGGCACTCGAACAGGACCAGCGGATCTCCGATGTGGTCAAGCGGGAGCAGTCCCGGCTGCGCAACTTCATTCGCCGGCGCGTGCCCGATCCGCGCGACGCTGAGGACATCCTGCAGGACGTCTTCTACAAGCTGGTGGAAGCGAACCGCCTGCTGATGCCGATCGAGCACGTCACCGGCTGGCTGTTTCGCGTGGCGCGCAATCGCATCACCGATCTCTTCCGTAAGCAGAGGCCGGAGAGCTTCAGCGATACCGCCGTCGCGGACGAGAATGACGAACTGCTGCAATTGGAAGACTTGCTGCCTTCGCCCGACGCCGGACCGGAGGCGCTTTATGTCCGCAGTGTGCTTCTCGAGGAACTCGAGTTGGCTATCGACGAACTGCCGGAGGAGCAGCGCGAGGTCTTTGTCGCGCATGAGTTGGAAGGGCGCAGCTTCAAGCAGATGGCCGCCGAAACCGGCGTGAGCGTGAATACGCTGCTCTCCCGCAAACGCTATGCGGTGCTGCATCTGCGCAAGCGATTGCAAGACATTTACGACGAATTTAGTTAATGCAGCTGCTAGCTACTAGCTCCGAGCTGCTAGCGATCCAACAATAAGGTTGCTAGAAGCTAATGGCTAGAAGCTAGGAGCTTGTGAAAGGAGCTGAACATGAGACCGAGATTGAAAAGAATAATTTTCATTGCTCCGCTGGCGATCCTGGGGATGCTGCTATTTATCTTCATCGGCGGCGAAATAGTGCTGCACCTGTGGAATTGGCTGCTGCCGCCGCTGTTTGGCTTCCGCCAGATCACCTTCTGGCAAGCGCTTGGAATTCTGGTGCTGTGCCGGATCCTCTTTGGCGGACATGGATGGCACCGTTCCGGGCGCTCCAATTACCGCCGCCGCGTGTCCGAGCGCTGGGAGCGCATGACCCCTGAGGAGCGGGAACGCCTGCGGCAAAGTTGGCGCGGACGTTGGGGTTTCTGCCCATCCACCAGTGAGAGCAGTGAGAACAAGCAGCCATGAAGTGACCGTCCGGATAGTGCCGGCACAACCGAACGCTGCCAAGTCGCAGGCAGAAAGGTGGATCTTTCCTGTGCGGCCCTGCGTATGAGTTTCTATGGGCGAAGTGCGAACTGATTCCCGCTCTGCAGCGGAGCCGAAATGACACAGCGTGCCGTTGAAATACCGGTTAACGAGTCACAACGCAAAGCTGCAACAGTCGCGGGACTTAGTTGCCTGCTGGCGACGGCTATCGTGATCTTTGTTAATTTTGGTATCCACGACCGGCTGATTGTCGAGGGCAATCCTGCGGAAACGGCTCGCAATATCCTGGCGCACGAACGCCTCTTTCGTCTCGGTATCGCTTGCGATCTGATCTACTGCGCAGGCGTTGTAACTCTACTCACAGCGCTTTACGTGATTCTCAAGCCAGTAAATCCGGGCCTTGCCCTGCTTGCGGCATTCTTCAGGCTGGTATATGCCCTGATGTGGGTTCTGATGACGCTCAATCTCTTTGACGCGCTGCGGCTTTTGCGTGGCAGCCTGTAAGGTTGTGCCAGCGGAAGCCTTGGCCACCCGCAGCTCGGGATGACAGAGTTTTGTTCTGCACGTTGTTCGAATCCCGCTTGTCACTAAATAATCGGCACAACTTTTACATCAGAGTGACATCGGTGTGACAAGGGCGCGAATACCTCCTAATAAGTTAGAAATCGACCCCAAACAAGGAGCGACGCAGTCGAAATCCTTCGCGGGTTCAATTTCAGCAAACATTTAGGAGAAACAAGATGAAGATAGTGCGTTCGTTCCTGCTGCCGAGCCTGCTGGCACTTAGCCTGGCATCGGCGGCCACACCTGCCAACGCTGCCGCGGGCAGCCTTGACCCTACTTTTGGCAAAGGAGGCATAGCGAGAGCCAGCATTGGCTTTCCTGTGGCTGCGCTCTTACAACCAGATGGCAAGATTGTGGTATTGACCCTCGACGATAGAGTCGCGCGATTTCGTTCGAATGGCAGTCTTGACACCAGTTTCGGACAGGGTGGAAGCGTGGCGACCAGCTTTGCCACTTCCCCCGTGGCGATGGCGCTCCAGTCGGATGGCAAGATCGTTCTGGCGGGACGCATCAACAACACGACCGAGAACGTATTCGCGTTGGCCCGCCTTAACGCCAATGGCAGCGTTGACACGGCATTCGGCACCGGTGGAACGGTCACCACGGACATGGGCTTCCCCGGCACCACCGAGGGGGTTGTGATCCAGCCGGACGGCAAGATTCTGCTCGGCGGCACAGTTCTTGGCACCGATGAGACGCTGCCGAATAATGTCGCGCTGGTTCGCTACAATCCCGACGGCAGCTTGGACGACACCTTCGGCAATTCAGGTGGATTTGCAAATGGACCTGGAGAAGTAGAAGTGGTTTCCATCCAGGGCCTGACCACACTCGCCGTTTTATCTGATGGGGATATTCTCGTGCTGAACTTCGGCGCGATTGCTCAATTCAGCCCAACGGGCAGCCTGCGGTCGACCGTCACGAGTGGGACAATCGTCGCCACGTCCAGGGGGGAGAATCCCATCTTCCAGCCGGACAGCGCGTTTATTGTTTCCAACGGCATACTCGTAGGCACGCCGCGCAACCGTGATCTCGATACGCAAGTGGCACGCTTTACCGCTACCGGACAGCTAGACCCGACGTTTAAGACCACGGTGTTCGATATCATTGGGGAAGGTGGGAGCGCCAACACTGACTTTTTGAGTGCGGTTGCTCTTCAATCCGACGGTAAAGTCGTGTTGGCGGGCACGCACTCTCACGCATTCACCAATGCCAGCAACGCTTTGGTGAGGCTTAACTCTAACGGCAGTTTCGATACTTCTTTTGGCGCCAACGGGATCGTCACCAACAAACTCCCGGCGGGCACGGACGGGCTGGATTTGGTACTCATTCAGACCGACGGCAAGATTCTCACCCTCGGAACCGCAAACAATTTTGCCAACCTCGTGCTGGAGCGCTATCTGGCGCAATAGCGTCTGCAACGCCGAACGTGGACCGTACTTCGACCGTAGTTGGGAGGCGGCGGTCCACGTCTCGGATTGCCCCGTGCCCCAGGCTCGCGCCCGCTTTTGGCGCTAACCCGGGCCAGTACCCATCACTTGCCTCTGTGATGCACGTCACAGACGCCGCAGTCTTCGACTGTTCCAACCCTTTCCGTGTGGGCCGGGCGCCCTTGTGTGGGGCGGGCGCCCTCGCCCGCCGTCTGCGTCCCTACTGCGCTGCGCGGCATGAAGAAAAGCCTACACCTGTGAGACGACAAACTCAGTGATACCCAGGTTAGCGCCCAAGATCGCGGGGCGAACCTGGGCAGCAAGGCAGATAGGTGCCGAACACCCGATCGGTTCCAGAGGCAAGAAACTGAAAAGCTACTGTTCTCTCGGTCGATTCTCTGCTACCTGTTAAGTGAGGCGCAGGTACGAAGTTCTCCCCTGTTTCGTCGAGCATGGCTCAACCAAAAAAGAAAATAACACGATCAAGAGAGTCCAGCGTCGCGGGACCGCCGACGGACTTGGACTTTGAGAAAGCGTTAATGTTTTTTCATGCCTATATGTACGGTCCGCTTCAAGGAAAACTTCGTTTGTATCGTGCTCGTGATGTGCATTCAGGAGGAAAAGTCCAATCTTCGGACTGGGAGGTCTTTGCGTCGATTCTGGTCAAGGACGTTGGAACTAAGCTAACCAAGGGCGTTGATTTGAGCAAGTACGAGGTTAAGTCTGCCGAGAATGGCGGAAACTACGAATATCAGTACCACAAGAATACGGGCAGGCAAAAATTGAAGGATGATATGCGGGTTGGGCACTTGTTCTTTGATCACAGGAACAACCTCGGGAGTGTCGACCTTCGCTACGTCGCGGGGGCTGATCTATCCGTCTTCTTCGCCAAATGGCTTAAGGAGTTTCCGGAGCCGTACGGACAACGCTACCGCAAGAACGTACCATTTGGTTGGGTGAAGCAGAACGGCCAATTGTTAATGAGCTTGCAAGATGGTGAAGTCACCTACCCGCAGCTAGAATCTGCAAGCGCACAGGAGGCGGGCAAAGGACTCACTGCTCACGACGATGAGGAGGAGTCCTGAACGAAGAGGCACCCCCTAAAGTGAAAGAAAGCCTGTTTATTCAGTAGATTACCACAGGACCAGCATGCTATGTTCGCGTCGGACTATTCTCCAATTTGGCACCGATGATAGCAGGGACTGCAATCACTAGTCACGCCGCCGCAGAATCGCGTTCCGATTTTCTCGGGAGCGCTGCAGCAGATCAACTCACCTGCATCGAGTTTTTCGCTGGCATTGGCCTTACTCACTTGGGCCTGACGTCGCATGGTTGGAAGTGCGTCTATGCAAATGATATTGAACCGAAGAAAAGGCGCATGTACGAAGATTGTTTCGGACCAACTGATTATTACCAGATCGAGGACGTTTGGAAGACCGATAGAATCGTGGACAGGATCCCGGAGGATCGTGTCGACCTGGCTACAGCTTCCTTCCCTTGTGTCGACCTGTCATTAGCCGGCAATCTGAAGGGCCTTTCAGGCAGCCAATCAGGTGCTTTTTACGGGTTCATCAAAGTGATGAAGAAGTTGCGTGAACAGCGACGCGCACCACGAGCCGTGCTAGTCGAGAATGTGGTCGGGTTTCTCAGTTCGCACAAGGGAAAGTTTTTTCAAGTGGTGCTTCAGCAACTGGCAGAGCTTGGCTATTTCGTCGACGCATTTATCATTGACGCCAAACATTTCACGCCGCAGAGTCGCCCCCGCGTATTCATTGTCGGTTTCGAGCAACAGTTGATGCCCGCTCGAGTTGCTCAGCAGCAACTGCTTTTGGAAGCCACTTGGCCCAAGAAGCCAGGGTCGCTGGAGAGTGCAACACGTCCCCGACGGCTACTCGAGCAAATAAGGAATACAAGCTTGAAGACTGGCTGGTTCCCCTTGGACCTTCCGTCGCTGCCTCGGGAGAACCGTAATTTACGGGAGTTTGTCGACACAGACGAATCGCAGGACTGGTGGCCAGAGTGGCGGGTGAAAAAGCATCTCTCCGAGATGCACCCACTTCATCTGCGACGGATGGTAGCATTGAAAAAAGGCACAGAATTAGCTGTCGGTACGATTTATCGGCGGGTGCGACACGGCAAGTCGCGGTCCGAGATTCGAACTGATGGCTTGGCTGGTTGTCTTCGTACGCCGCGCGGGGGCAGCAGCAAGCAAATTGTCTTCACGGCAGGTTGCGGTCGGATTCGTATGCGTTGGATGACACCGCGCGAGTACGCTCGTCTTCAGGGGTGTCCCGATTATCCCATTACAGTAGAGCGCAACGAGGCACTCTGGGGTTTCGGGGACGCTGTGTGCGTACCTGCAATCAGTTGGATTGCTGAAAACGTCCTATCACAGCTCTTTTCTTCCCGTATTTGCCTTGGCCAACTTTAGCAACCGACGTTCGACCGAATCAACTTCAGCTAGCTTACATTCCCATATCACGGCAGTGCGCCACCCCGCTTTACGCAGAGCTTCACGCACTCGCCTATCTCTTCTTCGATTGCCGTCGATTTTAGCCTTCCAGTAGGAAACGTTTGAAGCTGGTAACTTTGCGTGCTTGCACCCCTGATGTGCGTGCCAGAAGCAGCCATGTACGAAAAGTGCCAGTCTGCAGCTGTTCAATGCGAAATCCGGCTTTCCCGGCAGTTCTGCGGCATTGCACTTGAATGGAAGTTTCAACGAACATAATAGAGCCTGGCACTTCTTTTCGGCACGAGTGCCGGTTGAATGCACGGATCGCATCACCTGACTACGAGCGGGTCTTGAGAATGTGTCTGCCAATTGCGCCATTCCTTGGGAAGTGGCTGAGCAATGCCTGAGAATTCTAATTCCTTTTTTTCAGCGGTGAGCTAGCCTGTGTTTTTGGTTGCATTGTTCCAGCTCGGGGTGCCGCATCCCTTCAACTGCTCTCGGGGCAGGCTCTTGCGTTGTTTTCGCAAGGGTAGGCGGCACATAGCCTGGTGCCCCAGGTTCGCGCCCGGCTTTTGGCGCTAACCTGGGCGAGCAGCCTATCGTTTGCCGGGTTGCCCCATTTCTCGCGGGGTTTGCGAGAAGTGGGGACTTTGTCAGAAGTTCCTCCCTAATCGTCACCTCGCCATGTTCATCCGTCACAGACAATGACTCTTGATCCTGCAATCCTACAAGTTTGCTCTTTGACAATTCGACGCGTTTGCAGTCGTGAGACAACCGAAATTTGGCAGCTAAGTGCTACTCGCTCAAGATTTTGCCCGTAACTTACACAAACTAAATATTTTGCGGGCGGTTGTCACGAGCTATTGCGCTAAGGTCTTTGCTGTCAAGATTTTGAGTGAAGGCTGGGGGGGGGTACCGGTACTAACTGGTAAACCGAGCTCTCAGGAACCGCCGCCGCGCAGCCTAACCAGCCACTGGCGATAAGGCTGCGGCGTCTAGCGGTTGTGGCTTGGCGCCTTTGATCACGAGCCACAGCATGAATGCCATCTCTCCGAGGAGCGCGGGAAAGGCGTAGTTAGAGACCGGATCCTCGTATTGCGGTAACAGCAAGCCGGTAAAGCTGATGATCAGATAGGCGAATCCGTTGATGGTCAGCCAGACGCCCAGAAAGCGCGGCAGGAAGCGCGACCTGTACACAAGGATCGCTAGAGGAAAAAGCCATAGACCCCAAAGGATCTCGGCGGCAACGATTTCCTGGTGATGCAGACGGATGAACAGCATGGCGAGGGCGTCCCGCTGAGGCTTGTCGAAGACCGACAAGAAATCGGCGCCGCGCACCAGCATCAGGGCAGCCGCGTCGTTCAGCACGTTGAAGAAATCGACGGCGGCCGGCAATATGCCCCCGACGATCACCATCAGCACAGCGAGGTTCTGGTTCACTCCCTTGAGCAAGCGGTAGAGAGCCAGCGCGAGGAAGATCAAGATGGTCCCGCAGAGCAGGTCGGCGACGATGCCCAGACGGAAGAGCGTCTCGTGAGCCAGGATGTTGTTGGCCGTCGCGGTGGCGTCGCCATGCACGAACAGTTTGCTCGGAATATAGATGAGACGGAGAGGGGCGAAGACGACGAGGAGCAGATAGATGAATCCGGCGACTCTCCCTGGGTTGTGGGTCGAGATCATGTTTCCTCCCTTTGTTCAGTTCGTAGAGAAGTTGAGTGCGGGGCCGTGGAAACGAGATTTCAAAATCCCCACCCTTGCGAAAACCGCGCAAGGATGGGGCACCCGGCAGTCCGGCGACTCTCCCGGGGTTGTGGGTCGAGCTCATGTTCCCTCCATTGTGTGGTTCGTAGAGAACATTGAGTGCGGGGCCGTGGAAAACGAGATTTCAAAATCCCCACCCGCGTTTCTCCTTACCTGCGAAATGGAGCCCAATCCGCGAGTGACTCAGATCGGTCCTTGATAGCGGCGCAGCCGGACCGCGGCGGCGAGGAATGCGACTGACACCGCCAGACCGATCCACAGACCTGGACTGGTCAGAAAGCTGCCCACAGTGACATGGGTTGTGAGTGGATCGAGTCCCATGCCGTCCGACATCATCACCGGCGCGTTGCCGATAAGGTGGCCGCCCACGATCTCGGCGAAATGCAAAGTGTGGAACACCATCCTCTCGAAGCCGGCGATCACCACTACCGGTAATGCCGCCCATAGAAATACCGCCCGCCGCGCCCAGCCGGACACCAGCAGCAGCCAGCAATAGACTGGATAAGGCCAGAGCACATGGGCCGTCAACAGGTGATAGACCAGCAGCCCCCACATCGGGACGACTTCCAGGTTCCTCCAGAGCGCCCCCACACTCATACCGCTGGCCAGCACGACTGCGCTGCTGAACAGCAGCATGATCCACTGCATCACGAGTGTGACGGTAACAACGATCAGCGGCAGCACGAACAGCGGGATGCTCGCCTTGGCGAGCACCGTGGTGAGATCGGAAACCGGCAGTGACTTCCAGAACAAAATGCTGCGATCACGGCGCTCGCTGTGCAGAGCATCGAGACAATAAAACACACTTACCAGAATAGAGGTGAGCATCATCATGCCGGCGGCCAGATCGTATGGCGCCCGAGGTTGCGCCGGATCGAGTCTCAGCGGCATCACCCAGATGCCCGCAGTTGCGCTGATACAGAAGGCGAACAGAGCGGCCGCAGCCACGGTCAACGGCGCGATATAGATGAAACGGTTCTCCCACAGTTCGCGGCGGATCGACCAGTACAGGGGCCGAGTCGCGGACATGGGCACGGGCGCGATTCTCTGCGAGTCGAGGGGAGACTCGTGCATGGCGTCCGATTGAGTATTCATATGGCCGCTCCTTCATAATTACCCAGTGCCGTGCCCACCTGATTGCCCGGCTTATCTGCCGGATTATCTCCCAACATGGCAACGAACAAATCGGCGATGCTGGGCGTGCGCACCTCGCCAAGCGTGGCGAGTTGCTGACGATCAATATTCTGATTGATACCGCGATCGAACAGGAAAATGTGGCGACCGAGCACTTGGCGCTCGTAAATCGGGTTGAGCGCCCGTGCGGCCGCCGCTTTTTCGGGATTCACCATCACTTCCACATAGCGCGATTCGAATTCTTCCATGCTGCAAGCGAACACGACACGGCCACGATTGATGAACATCACATCGGTGAGAACATCCTGGATCTCGTCCACTTGATGTGTGGTGACCACGATGGTGCGACTGCCATCGAAGTAGTCGTTCAGCAGGGAATCGTAGAACTGCTTGCGAAAAAGGATATCGAGGCCAAGTGTAGGCTCGTCGAGCACCAGCAGCCTCGCGTCAATGGCCATGACCAGAGCGAGGTGCAACTGAGTCACCGTGCCCTTGGATAATTGCCTGACCTTGCTGGTGAGCCGGATGTCGGTCCTGGCAAGAAAACCTTCGGCCTTGGCGCGGTCGAATCGCGGATGCACGCCGGCGACATAGTCGAGCAGCTGCGAAACCAGCGCCCAGCGCGGCAGCACGGCGACATCCGCTATGAAGCAGACATCGCGCATGAGTTGATCGCGCTCGGCCCAGGGATCGCGTTCGAGCACTCTCAGTTCTCCTTGATATGGGGTGAGGCCAAGAATCGCGTTGAGCGCGGTGGTCTTGCCTGCGCCATTGGGACCAATGAGTCCGAGGATGCGGCCCTCTTCCACGCGCAGATCGACGCCGTCAAGCGCGATGGTTGTGCCGAACGCCTTACGGAGACCGCGTGCTTCTATGCATGCCATGGGTCTAGCGTTCCTCCTTAGGGGGATTCGACTCGGCAGGTTTCGACGGTGCGGTATCCGAAGACGACTGGCGGCTTGCGCCGTCCAGCAGTTCTTCCGCCGTGAGGCCGAGCCGCTGAATGGTGGCGTGAATCCGGGGCCATTCTTCGCCAAGAAACTTCTGCCGTTCGCCCTGCAGCAACAAACTGCGTGCGCCGGCATTGATGAACATGCCGCGGCCTCGTCTGGTCTCGACAAGCCCCTCGTCCACCAGTTGTTGATAGCCCTTCAGAACCGTGAGCGGATTGACCCGGTATTCGGCCGCGACATTGCGCACGGAGGGCAGCGGATCGCCTTCCTTGAGCACGCCGTCGAGTATCATGGCGACGACGCGGTCGCGAAGCTGGCGGTAAATCGGCTGACTGTCGTTCCACTCACGGTCCATTGGGTTATCCCGGATACTCTCATTTACTGGCGACAACACCCGCGTCTTTTTTGCGTTGCAAGTCGAAGTGCGCGTGGACGGGCTTGTCCCCAGGCATCATGTAAGTCCAGTCCTCGATGTGATGGTTCGCGTCGATCACGGTGAAGATTGCATGGTGCATGTGTCCGTAGTTGGTGCCACCGGAGAGGTCGACAAAATCGAATTCCACCCTCTTGCCGTCTGGCGAGGTTCTGGCGACCATATGCGGACGGTTTCCGGCGTCACAGTAGTGAATCAAGTTGAGGCGATCGCCATCCACGTAAAGCATCGTGACCGGATGGTCGTAACGCGTCGCGTCCAACGGCGTTCCCGCTTCCTGCATTTCATGCACGAGCGCGTTTCCCCTGGACGTCACACGCATCGAAATGTGTGCCGGCTTGCCGTCTGCCATCTCGGGTTGCGGCGGGTCGACGCTCACGGGGCCCTCCCAATCTCCCGCCAGGGTTTTCATTGTGTCGAAAGACTTTTGCGCATCGGATTTTGGCGCGGATGTGTCGACGACCTTGTGGGCGTGTGGGTTGGACTGCGCGTCAATCTTTTGCGCGTCAGACTGGGCGAAAGCCAGAGTTGAGAGCGACATCAGAACAAGGAACAGCGCAAAACGAAGGGACTTCATGTTCATTCTCCTTAAGCTTGTTTACTTTTGGGTCAGAGTTCGTCCTCGGGTACTCAGGGCGATCACCCTGTAAATACTGCTATACTTAACTATATCACTGGTACACATGTCAAGCTGTTTCTGGTTTTACTTGCCCGCCGCTATGTAGGTCATTGCAGATAGGGGGCTTAATGCGCGGAAGAGATCGGTCGCGAAGAGACCCGCTGGGGGTATGAAGGGTGGGTAGATATCAGGAGAATCCCCAATTCCCGGAAACAGCGCTCAAAAAATTGGGCTCCCAGGCATGCGTGATTGGACAGCGGGGGCGGGTATCCCTTCGTGAGTTGAGGGAGATCTTCTGGTAATTCTCATTTGCAATAACAATCTGAAAAGAGAAGCGACAATTACAGACAAACATGGGGATGCCACTTGTGAGTTTGATCGAGCCGGATGAATATTCCTGCGGCGGTCCGAAGGTTAGGCGCATAATGGGGCACTGGGGAGCGTCACGATGCATGCCAAAAAGGCTCTCGGATTTCTTTTCATGGCCGCGTTGGTTGTATTTTCAAGCTTGAATCCACAATTTGCGTGGCCACAAACGACGCCGGAAAAATCCGCACCGCCGGATCAAGGCAAGTCTTCAGAGGCCGCACAGGCAAACCCACGGAGTTGAAACCGGCGCCGTCGGATGAAGGCCGACTGGCCGCAGTAAATAACGCGAAGATACCTGCTTATGCGAAAGTGTATGTCGCTCCGATGCTCGGTGGTTTTGAGAATTACATCATTGCCGGACTGCGGAACAAGAAGGCTCCGCTGACGGTTATGGCTGACCGCAGCAAAGCGGAATATGAAATCAGTGGGGTATCGGAGACCGACAAGGCTGGATGGGCCAAGATGCTGTTCATGGGCTCGCAGAATTCCAATGAGCAGGCCAGCATCAAAATCGCCGACCTCAGATCCGGAGCGGTAATTTTTGGCTACTCCGTCCACAAAACAGATTCTGTCCGAGGCCGGCAAAGCGCCGGCGAGGCTTGCGCCAAGCACATCAAGCAGATCGTGGTTGACTAACTTACTCAACCCGAGGGACAACTGACCTAATGAGAGGTGAGGGATGCGGTATAGCAGAACGTTAGTGAGTTTATTTGTGCTGTTACTGGTGGGCGTCGCGCAGATTGGTGGAGCAGAGGAGACAAGAGGAGCCGCCGCATCAGGCAAGATTCCCAAGGGAGCAAAGGTTTACGTCGCGCCCATTTCCGATGGATTCGATACCTATCTAAAGGCGGCGCTCTCGGACAAGAAGGTCCCGGTAGAAGTGGTTGAAAGTCGCGAAAAGGCTGATTACCAGATCGACGGAGCCTCCGACAGCCAGAAAGCAAGCACCGCTAAGAAAGTGATCATGGGGGACTGGCACTCGCGCGAGGAAGCAAGTATCCGGGTCAGCAACATCCAGAGTGGTGAAGTAGTCTGGAGTTATTCCGTCCACAAAGAAGCTTCCGCCCACGGAAAGAAGAGCACGGCGGAAGCCTGCGCCAAGCACTTGAAGGATGCGATTGCAGAGTAAGCAAGAGACAGGTCAGGTGTGAAATTCGAAATTCCCACTTCTCGCAAAGAACGCGAGAAATAGGGCCTCAGCAGTTCTCTCGCCGTTAGCAAACAGCAGATTCCTCGTCGCTGCACTCCTCGGAATGACAATGGAAGAGGATATAGCAGATGCGGAGCTTCGCTCCGCTGGACAGGCGAGGGCGGCTGTCCCTACGAATTTCTCTCAGGCCGCATCGTCTGCTTCCTTTTCCTCTTCCTTTGCCGCTTCACGCTCGGCGTCGGCCAGCAAAGCCCAGGCTAGTTCGGCGTCCTGGTTGTTGACCCACAGGATCATCTCTCCGGGCACGCCCGGCAGCACCGGCGGACTGAGTTCACAGGCAATGCCATTGGCGCGCAGCAGGCCGCAGGCGAGTTCGGCCTCGTCCAGGCGCACGAAGCGGTCGATCTCGGTGCGATTCTCGGCGTCCACGTAGCGCAGCTTCGGATCGTCATCGGCAAATTGCTCGCCGGTCGCCTCGAGATCGGCGGCGCCGCACTCTGCACACTGTTTCGCTTCCCAGTCGTTCACAGCGCGACAGCCGCGGCACACTCTTTTCTTTTGAAATTTCCCAGCCTCATCCATAATTGTGACCTCCATAATCGCGGCTTCGATAATTGCATTTCGCGACAAGATGCCGGCTGCCTGCCGCGGGTTGCAGTGGGAATCCGCGACGCAAGCGCCAGCGGTGAAGAAATAATGGACAGGAGAGTGCTTTCATGCGAGCCGTCGTGCAACGCGTCAGCCGGGCTGAAGTGAGGGTCAACGGAGAGGTGGTGGGCAAAATCGGGCATGGGCTTCTGGTCCTGATTGGAGTCGCGCAAAACGACGCCGGATCGGATGCCAACTACCTCGCGGAGAAGGTTGCCGGGTTGCGGATCTTTGAAGATGAGGCCGGAAAGATGAAGCGTTCCGCCGCCGAGGTGAATGGCGCGGTGCTGGCGGTTTCGCAGTTCACCTTGTATGGCGACGTACGGCGAGGCAAGCGTCCGTCATTCGATGCCGCGGCGGCTCCGCAGCAGGCTCGCGAGCTTTATGAATACTTTGTAGGACGGATACGCGCGGCGGGACTTTCGTGCGAGACCGGCCGGTTCCAGGAGATGATGGAAGTCGAGTTGGTGAATGATGGGCCGGTGACGATTCTGATCGATTCGGCAAAAAGCTTCTAGCTTGCGCAACCCCTGCCGCGGCCTTCAACTTACGACGATATCTGCGATGCGAACGGCATCGGCGCAGGCTTTTACGTCGTGAGTGCGGATGATGTGAGCTCCTTTTAAGATGGCGGCTGTCTCTCCGGCCAGTGTGGCGAAGAGCCGTTCTTCTGTGGGCGCGTCTTTGCCATTGCGGGCGAGCGCCCGTCCAAGAAATGATTTACGCGAGATCCCCACCAGCAAGGGATAGCGAAGTTGATGAAATTCCTCGAACCGCTTCAGCAAGGGATAATTTTCCTCAAAGCTCTTGCCGAAGCCGAACCCGGGATCGAGCACGATGCGCTCGCGTTTCACTCCCGCCATCTGGGCGGCATCGGCCCAATCGCGGAGCTCCCGCTTCACCTGGACCACGATATCTGAGGGAGGAGGCAGCTTGTGCCATTCCTCCGGACGTCCGCGCATGTGCATGAGCACCGCCCCGCACTTGAGTTCGGCCAGGGTCTTGCGCATCTGTGGATCCCAGCGGAACCCACTGACGTCGTTTACGATCTCGGCCCCAGCTTTGATTGCGGCGCGGGCGACGTTTGCCTTGTAGGTATCGACAGAGATGGTGCTGTCCGGCCGCTGTTTCTTTAACTGCTCAATCACGGGAATAACGCGTTGCAGCTCTACCGATTCACTGACTGCAGTCTTTGTGGCCGACGAACTGGAATCGGGTTCGGACGGCAGCACTTTTGCGCCGGGCCGTGTGGATTCTCCACCGACATCGATAATGTACGCGCCATCGTCCAGGAGTTTGAGCGCATGCTCTACGGCCTTATCGCGATCAAGATGTAGTCCCCCGTCGGAGAACGAATCGGGGGTGATGTTAAGCACGCCCATGATCAGCGTCCGCTTGCCCAATTGCAGGGTGCGCGAACCGATGTTCCATTCGAAAACTGATCGCATAAAGTAAAGAGAGGTCGATTCTAAACTCGATGGTTGAAGAAGAGCTAACCCCGGCCCGCAAGTTGCCGGTGCTACAATCTTTCTATTGTATGGTTCGTCGGCGCGCGCAGTTCGTGGCTGTGTTGTGCCTGCTTTTGGCGATGCAGGCCGAGGCGGCCAAGCAGCCACCGCTGGCCAAGCGGATCACAAAAATTCTGGCCGCGCCGGAGTTGTCTCGCGGCTTCTGGGGAATTGAAGTTGTTTCCATTCCTGACGGGAAAGTTCTGTATTCGCAGGAGGCGGATAAGCTGTTCACACCTGCCTCGAATACCAAATTAGTCACAACGGCAGCCGCCCTGGCGCTGATTGGTCCGGATTACAAATTTCGTACTACGGTGGAAAGCGCCGGCGCCCTGGACAAGTACGGGCGGTTGACTGGCGACCTGGTGCTGGTGGGGCGCGGAGACCCCAATCTCTCCGGGCGGCAGTTGCCCTATGCGGTGCGAACACAGCGCAACGATCATCCCATTCAGGTACTGGAGCAACTCGCCGACGAACTGGTGCAGAAGGGTGTGAAATATGTAGACGGCGACATTATCGCTGACGACTCCTACTTCGCATTTGAACGTTACGGCGAAGGCTGGAGCCAGGACGATCTGGTGTGGGCCGACGGAGCGCCGGTGTCCGCGCTCACGATCAACGACAACGTTGTATTCGTGAATATCCTGCCGGCAGACCGGGCCGGCGAGCGAGCATTCGTCAGCATCGCTCCCTTTGCCGAGTATTTCCGCATCGATAACCGGATCATCACCACGCCTGCGGGCACGGAGCGCAAGATCTTCATCAATCGCGAACCGGGCTCCACCGTGCTGACGCTTTGGGGAAACATGCCGGTAGATGATGCCGGAGCGAATGAAGCCTTGGCCATTGACGATCCAGCTTCGTTTGCGGCGGAATTGTTCCGGCACCTATTAGAGACTCGGGGCATCGCGGTATACGGCAAGAACCGGACACGGCACACCGAACTGGCCAGCCTTTCCACTTTCACGGTGACGGCGAGCGCTCCCGCCCGGGGTGGCGCTGACTCGTCACGCATGGTTCCGTCGCAACCGCTGGTGCTTGCCGGCTACGAATCGAAGCCGCTTATCGAGGATGTGCGCGTCATCAATAAAGTCAGCCAGAATTTGCACGCCGAGATCCTGCTGCGGCTTTTGGGACGGGAGAAAGGAACGGCAGGAACGGTGGAAGGCGGATTGGAAGTGCTGCGCGGATTTCTCAACAAAGCCGGAATACCGAGCGACCAATATGCGCTCTACGATGGCTCCGGATTGTCGCGGCAGAATCTGGTTACGCCGCACGCGGTGACGCAGTTGCTGAAGTACGCGGCCTCGCAGAGTTGGGGAAGCTCTTTTCGCGATACGTTTCCCATTGCAGGCCTGGACGGCTCTTTGGGTGATCGCTTCAGGAACTCCGATGTTGACGGCCGGGTGTACGGAAAAACTGGATCGCTGGGCGGGGTGAAGACGCTTTCCGGCTACGCGGTGACCAATCGCGGCCAACAGGTCGCATTCTCTATCCTTTCGAACAACTTTAACCTGCCCAGCAAACAGGTGACCGACGCGATCGACAGCATCGTTGAAGCCATCGTGGACGACGGCAAGAAGTAAATCTTCAATCCAGCAGGATAGGAATATTCACGGCAGCACCGCGATCTTCCGGAAACTTGCGCGCGGAGACAGCCAAGCTCGCTCCGCTTCCGAATATCTGCGGCTCGGTTCTCGAGAGATCGTCGTAGCAGCCGATGCGAATCACTTGGCCTTTGAACCTCTGCGGAAATTCTACGAAATCATGTGATCCGCAACATAAGTAGAGCGACAGCAAATCACAGAACTGCAGCACGTCCACCAGGGTTGCAATCTCTTCCGCGGAATATGGCTGCCGGCGCAAAAGATGATCCTGCCTTTGCCATTCGCTCTGCAAGAATTGCCGAATCTGCTGCGATTCCTGGGGAGCGACGCCGCGCGATAGAGCGGCCTTACCAATACGGCAGAAATGTTCACTCACCAGAATGCCGCCAGCGGGTGTAGCCTTTTGCACGCGCTCGATGGAAGCGGTCCAGGCCTGAAGAAAAACATAGGGCGGCATTTCAAGGAATGAGAGCGGGCGGCCGTTTTCTTGCCTGGGCTCGCCATTATCAAATGCAATCCATCCCTCATCGTGCAGAGCGATCGCTTGAAGGATGTCCGGTTCCAGAGCTGGAAAATACGGGCAGTCGATTCGTTGGGCCAAATCTCCGGCTAAGGCGGCATGATCGGGTTGCGCCACCAGCCACCACTCGGAGGCAGCTTGTTTCTGCTTGCGTTCAACCGCCTCCCAAGCCGGAACTGCTCTTGCTGGAGTGGAACTGGGTTGACCGGAGCTGGGTTCGCCGGAACTGGGCTCGCGCGAAGCTAACGGGTAAAGAACCATGTCGTGGCCGCGGATCTTATCGGCGTGGCATCCGTTGCACCTGGCGGCTACGCCCGCCGGCGGCTACGCCGGGTCCGGTGCCGGTGGGTGGCTTGCGCATGCCTTCCAGCAGATCCCTGAGCACGACCGCATTGTTGTGTTCCTCATCTTTCGAGGCAAAGAGCAGGGTTAGCTTTTTTCGTTTATTTGCCAAGCCGTAGAGCTTCTCCAGGTCGGCGGCCGCTTCGGGACGACACAACTCCTTTAAGTAGCGGCGGCGGAACACCGGCCACGCGCCGGGTTGAGAGTGCATCCAGCGGCGCAACTCGTCCGAGGGCGCCAGATCGCGCAACCAGGCGTCAATCGCCGCTGCGGCCTTTGCGACGCCTCGCGGCCACAAGCGATCGACAAGAACACGGGTTCCATCCGAGCGTGCGGGCTTCTGGTAAACGCGTTTCACTGTGACCGGCATGGGATCAGTCGTCATCTGTGACGGTTCGACAATTATTCCAGGGTAAGAAGAACTCGCCACAATACTCTGTTATTGTACGTCTGGAAAACTCTTCAAGTCAGGGGATCAGCCAACTCGTTGCCTAATCTAAAATCAGCCACATTCAGTCGAAACTCAGCTCTTTGTTTCTGCGCTAGCCTGTTGGTCATGCTGGCGTGCGGCGCGTGTCACGTCGAGCGCCGCCGGAGCGATGCCGAACTCGGACTAACGCCGCAGCAATCGGCGGGTCGAAAAGTGTACGACGATTATTGTGCCCGATGCCACGAACCCTATTCCTCGCGAGACAAACAAGGGCCATCGTTGAAAGGCGTTTTCAGGAGACCATATCTAGAAGTGAGTGGATTTCCCGCTAACGATGATCGCGTCGGCGAAGTCATCAAGTACGGTCGCAGCAAAATGCCGGCCTATGGCCAGGTACTTACCCAACAGCAGATCGACGATCTGCTGGCGTACATGCACACGCTATAGCTCGTCATTTGCTTTCTGTCATTTGCTTTGTAATGTGGCGTCGACATTCAACTCCGACCCAACGGTGAGTGTGACTTCTTTTGACCACGGTTTGTAGCCCGGTTTTTCGAACCGAATGGTGTGCTTGCCGGGAGGCAGGCTGACCTTCGCGGGCGTGTAGCCCATGTCGTTCCCATCGACGTAGACTTCAGCCAAGTATGGAGTGGACCGGACAGATATCGTCCCCATGGAAGGTGGTGGCTGAGGCGGTGGGGTTGCAATCGGAGTGGCCGGGGGCTCCGGCTTTTTGTCGGCCGGCGCATGCGCCTCGGAGCTCTTAGAAGTCGGCTCGTCGAATCCGATCAATGAGTTTTCCTGCTTTGCGGTCGCGTTCAGATCTTCCAGTTCGGCTGGAGTAATGGGCTCCATAGGAGCTGTCGACTTACGCTTCGTAATATCCAGCTTCAGTTCGTGTCCGATTGGCGTTCTGAGGAACATCTGGTTGTCCTCAAAACGGACTTTGACCGGACGCCCCTTGGTCCACTCCTCGGGAGGTTCAGATTGCGTCTTGCTGAGCGGGTAAGAACCCATAACGATCTTGTTACCCAGATGGACCGAGATCGTGTATTCAGTCTCGTCCTGGATGACAGGCGTGTTTACCAGCCAATAGAGAGTCTTGGTCGTGACGTTCTTCTGAACGTCCACAATCCGCCCAACACGCCAGGGATCCTGCGACCACGAAGATTGGGATAGTGCAACTATCCCAAGAAGGACGAAAAGACGAAACTGCCCTGAGAATACTCGACGCGCACACAGCATAAAGACAGTCTAGAAGCACAGCCTGAAGACGGTCAAAGAAAGATGGGAAAATCATGGGCACCTTCAGGCTGCCCGCACCTGGCCATAATTCGTATTCCTGAACGGTACAATAGTGTCGTGAGCACAGCCACCGCGCCTCATATTCGGGTCGAAGCACCCACTCCGGATCAGGACTACACGCTGTGGCAGAGATTCGGCTTGGGGCTGATCACCTGGGGGGCGTTCCTGGTCATCCGGCTGATCTGCCCGACCTTGCGGTATTCCGTTTGCTGGGAAGAAGGGGCCGCGGGCAGCATCCGGGCAAAGCCTGTGATTTATTCCTTCTGGCACCGCTGCGTGCTGCCGGCGGTATATTTATGCCGAAACATGGGTGTGCGGGTGATGACCAGTCGCAGTTACGATGGCGAGTATATTGCGCGCATCATCCAGAAGTTGGGGTTTATCCCGGTGCGGGGGTCGAGCAGCCGGGGAGCCGTGAAAGCGCTGCTTGGAATGCGTTGCGCAGTAGAGGAAGGCTGGACGGTGGCGTTCACGATTGATGGTCCGCGAGGACCGAAGTATGTGGCGAAGCCGGGTCCGGTGCTGCTCTCGAAGATGACCGGCGCACCCATGGCAGCGTTTTATTGCGCAGTCGAGAATGCCTGGGTGCTCAACACCTGGGATCAATTCGTTATTCCTAAGCCGTTTTCGCGGGTATTGCTGCGGGCGTCGCGGTTGGTTGCGGTTCCGAGCGATGCAGACGCGGCCCAGATGGACGAGTTCCATCGTGAGCTGCAGGCCACGCTGGGGCGGGTCACGGAGTTCGCGGAAGCCAACGTCAGCAAGGTGGGGATGCGAGAGTTTCCGCTGTTCCGAGGGTGATGAGTTCGGCGATTGTCTGATTGACATCTTTCCGCTCGGGGATTAGATTTTCGAGCTGTTGTTTGTTCTTTCACAATCTTTGGTTCGCGCGACCTCGTCATACTCGACGAGGTGGGAAGCGGGTGAGAATCCCGCGCTGCCGCGCAACTGTAAGCGAGGAAATTGCAGTCGGCCACTGGAGAAAATCCGGGAAGGCCGGCTGTGGTCGCCGGGTTTCAACGATTAGGATCGTTGCAAACCCTGGACTCGCTAAGCCAGGAGACCGGCGTGAACCGTCCAGACCAACCCCTTTCGCGTGCAAAGGAGGAGTGCGATGCGGTTCTTTTCTGGTGTTTTTGCTTCTGTGGTCTTTGTGTCGGCGTGGGCTTCCGCCGGCGATCTCACAGTCAAAGTCATCAATCCGCGATCCGCGCCTGTAGTCGGCGCACAGGTGGTGCTGTTTCAGACTGGGGATTCAACTCCGGTCGGAGTGAACATCACCTCTGCAGAGGGCACAGCGGGCTTTCGTGACGTGCCGGCAAAACCACTTCACGTTCGAGTGCTCGCTCCAGGATTTGCCGCTTACCTGAGCGAGGAAATCCTAGGCTCGCAGCAGTCATTTTCTATCCAATCGCCCACCGTCCAGTCATTCACCGTCCAACTTCATCTTGCGCCAGTTTCGGAAAGCGTTGTGGTCACCGCTACCCGCAGCCCAGTGCCGAGCGAGGAGGCCGGAACTAGCGTGGCTGACTTGAGTGGTGGGCAGATCGAGACTATGAATCCCGTTGCCGCGAGCGACGGACTTCGCTTCCTGCCCGGCGCTATTGTTGCCACTGCGGGGCAACGAGGCGGGTTGGGATCGCTTTTCGTGCGGGGCGGCGATTCCCGCTACAACAAAGTCATTGTGGACGGAGTTCCGGTCGACGAACCTGGGGGAAGATTTAATTTCGGAGTTGTGCCTTTAACTCAAGCTGACCGTCTGGAGTTTGTACGCGGGGCGCAAAGTACGCTCTACGGCTCGGACGCGATGACGAGCGTGGTGCAGGTATGGACGAGGGCGGGCAGCACACAAACTCCCGAGCTGCGTTTCGGAGCAGATGGCGGAAACTTTGACACGGCTCATGGTTTTGTATCGCTCTCGGGAGCGCGAGGCATCTTCGATTACAACGCCTTCGCGGATCAGTTCGGCACCAATGGAAAAGGTCCGAACGACGACTACGCCAATTCCCTGCAAGGCGCGAATCTCGGGTTCAAGTTGGGTGACGACGCTTCGCTCAGGTTTCGAACCCGGCACTCGAACACCCACACTGGCGTGCAGGGGGAATGGAATTTCAACGGGCAGTCCCTGATTCCGCCGGATCTGGATCAGCGCGCCGCAGAAAATGACCTTCTGGCGAGCACGGAGTTGAGCGTCGTAGGACCCTCAAGATGGCAGCACCGCTTTACTGGTTTTGAGTATAACCACAGATCAACCAATATCGATAGCGTGATGGAATCCGGGCGAGTGTCGCCTATTTTCGGCAATATCGATTTTCCCTTCCATGATGTCACCAACATCAACCGCGCGGGATTCGAGTACCAGGGCGACTACGTGGAACGAAGCTGGGCTCAAACCACCATTGGATATGAATTCGAAGACGAGAACGGCTTTGTCGGAGATGTCAACGCTCCCAGCCACGGGCTTCGACTGAATCACGCCGTGTACGGTCAGCAGTTGATCAGCCTGGGACGGCTCTCGGCTATAGCTGGGGCGCGCTTCGTACACAATGGCAGCTTCGGCAACACCGGCGTGCCCCGTGTTGCGGTCGCCTTCCGCGCTTTACGAGGGGGCGAAGTATTTTCAGGAACGCAATTGCGGTTTTCATACGCGACCGGGATCAAGGAGCCGGTCTTGGAAGAATCTTTTGCCAGCGGTCCGTTCGTGATTCCAAACCCGAATCTTAAAGCTGAGGAAAATCGCTCATTTGAAACGGGAGTCCAGCAGAGCCTTTTCAATGGCCGCTACACGTTGGGCGCGACCTACTATCACAACCTCTTCCGGAATCAGATTGCCTTTTCGAGCGACCCGAACACGTTCATTGGGCAATACGTCAACGTTAACAAGTCGATCGCGCATGGCGCCGAAGTAGAGTTTCATGGGCGGCCCATGTCGCGGCTGTCGCTGGATGCCGGGTACAACTACACCTCGACGCAGATTCTTGCAGCTCCGTTTGCGTTTGATCCCCTGCTGGATCCAGGCAGGCCGCTGGTGCGGCGTCCGAAGCACTCCGGCAGTCTGTTGCTGACCTACCTGGGAAGTCGCTGGGGAGGCAATTTAGGCGGGAGTTTCATCGGACGCAGACCGGATTCGGATTTTCTGGGATTCGGGATCAACCATGCTGCTGGATACGCCCGTGTCGATGTAGGGGGATGGTATGCGGTGAATTCCCGCATGACTGCGTACGTGAACGTGGAGAATGCGCTGAATAAGCACTATGAAGAAGTAGCGGGATATCCGGCGCTGGGATTAAATGTTCGAGGTGGCATAAGGTTCAGGATAGGGGGAGAATGAGACAAGAATTTTTGGCGCATGTTATAGATTTAAGCTCTTCAGATACTGCCTTAGTGGTTCGCCGAGATCAGGACGTTTGAGCGCGAACTCCACCGTGGCTTTGAGGAATCCCAGCTTATCACCAGTATCGTGACGCTTGCCTTCGTACACGTAGGCATACATCTTTTCTTTCTTCAATAACGCGCACATGCCGTCGGTGAGTTGTAGTTCGTTGCCCGTACCGAACTTGGTTTCCGCCAGGGTGTCGAAAACTGCGGGGGTCAAAATGTATCGTCCAATGATGGCCAAATTAGAAGGAGCTTTCTCCATCGGTGGTTTCTCCACCATGTCGAGAATTTCATAGAGCCTGCCATCGAACCGGTTCTCGACCGGCTTCACGGCCAGTACTCCGTAGGAGGAGATGGCCGGTCCTTCGATGATCTGAGTAGCGATTACCGAACACTGCACTTGTTCGAAGACCTGCATCATCTGTTTCAGGACCGGCACTTTGGCGTCCATTACGTCGTCGGCGAGCAACACGGCAAAAGGTTCATCGCCGACCAGTTCGCGCGCGGTGAGCACAGCGTGCCCCAGGCCGAGAGCTTCTTTCTGACGCACGTACGCTATGTGAATCATGTCGGAGATCTGGCGCACAATCTGGAGAAGGTCGGCCTTGCCTCGCTCCTCGAGCATTTTCTCCAGCTCGTAGCTCACGTCGAAGTGATCTTCGATGGCCTGCTTGCCGCGGCCGGTGACCATGATGATCTGATCGCATCCCGCGGCCAAGGCCTCTTCCACGCCGTACTGGATGATGGGCTTATCGACCAGCGGAAGCATCTCTTTCGGCTGGGCTTTAGTGGCGGGGAGGAAACGGGTGCCGAGTCCGGCAGCGGGAAAGACGGCTTTGCGCACTCGCATCATTTTAGAACTCATCTCTTAATGCGCCGTCCAGCGGTTACTGGTGAAATGGCGATTCTACGTCGACAATCTGCAAACGTGTTCAGGGGCACCGATGAAATCGGCCTATATACCGCTCTGTGAGCGTATTTTGCCCGTCGAAAACGAGGATGATGTCCAGGTCTTCCTGGCACAGAAATTGCCATGCCCCGGTAGGATGGCGGGACGACATGACGCGCTCACCGGGCTTCGCAGCAATCATGACCTGAGCACCATCAGAGAGTAAAGGCCCTGCTGATTGCTCTAGCCACTCGCGGTATTCGATCCCTTCGTGCGACAACCCGGCTCGAACGTCCTCAACACGCGCACCCTGCCGCGTCAACTGTTCTAGCCGTGATTCGAGTTGTTCCAGACGCCCATATCCATGAGGTAAGCAGAGGTAAACAAAATATGCGACTGCCGTGCTTACGATCACCAAAACCCCTGTTCGCCAAGGATGCCCTCTAAACCACGGCTTCTGTGTGGAACTTGTCACGTCCAGCACTTTACGCCGAATGGGTATCAACTTCCACGATAAGTGTCGATAACAGGGTTTTCACCACCTATGTTCGGCGCACCGAACCCTTTGTCAGATAGCTTGCACTCTCCAGCGAGTCACTCCGAGGTTCTATCCGTTAGTGACGGCTGGCGGCGAATCACCATGTCTCCCGACAGATCTTTGCCACGTTACCGGGTTCGTTCTCCGGCCTCTTGCGGAATTTCGTCCGCCAATTCTTCCAGCACGGTTCGCAGGCTTTGCAGCACCTCGTCGGCGCGACCCGCTTTCGAGGAGAATTTCAACATCCCATCGGGTGTGAACTGGGCTCCACGTTGAGATGAAACGAATCGGGCCAGCTTGGCTGGATCAACCACCGCATTCTGGCGAAACTTGATGGTCACCAGGTCGCGTTTGCGCTCAACTCCAGTTACGCCAACGCGCAAGGCCAGCAGCTTCAGCGTGGCATAATCGAGCAGGTTGCGAACGGCAGCGGGAGGCTCTCCATAGCGGTCGGCGAGTTCCGCTCGAACATCGGCCAACTGCGATTCGGTTTGCACGCCCGCGATGCGTTTGTACATTCGCAGACGCTGATTCTCTTCCGGGACGTAATCCACCGGAATGCGCATATTGAGTCCGAGGTTGAGCTGAGTCTCCGCCTCCTCCGGGCCAGCCTCGCCCTTCAGTTCGCGCACGGCGCGATCGAGCATCTGGGTATACAACTCAAAGCCGACGGCCTCAATGTGGCCGCTCTGTTCTCCGCCGAGGAGATTGCCCGCCCCGCGGAGCTCGAGATCGAGGGCAGCGATCTTGAAGCCTGCTCCTAAGTCAGAGAATTCTTTCAGCGCAGCCAGACGCCGACGCGCGATCGGAGTCAGCTCAATGTCCGACGGAAGCAGCAGGTAGCAGTAAGCGCGGCGATTGGAGCGTCCGACGCGTCCCCGAAGTTGATACAGCTCGGAAAGCCCGAAGCGATCGGCACGGTTGATGAGCATGGTGTTGCAGAGCGGGATGTCGAGACCATTCTCAATAATGGTGGTAGCCACCAGAATGTCAGATTCGTGATGCATGAACTTCAGCATCACCTTCTCCAGTTCTCCCTGGGACATCTGGCCATGACCGACGATGATGCGGGCGCGAGGGACCAGCGATTGCAGCTTGGCGGCAATCTCCCAAATACTTTCCACGCGGTTGTGGACAAAATACACCTGGCCGCCGCGATCGAGTTCCTGCTCAATTGACGATTGGATAAGTTTCTCGTCCCAACTCGCCACGACAGTGTGGATTGCAATACGGTCTTTGGGTGGAGTCTCGATGATGCTCATGTCGCGTAAGCCGACCAACGACATGTGCAGGGTGCGTGGAATTGGAGTGGCCGACATGGTGAGCACGTCCACCTGCTTGCGCATCTGCTTGAGGCGCTCTTTGTGACGCACCCCAAACCGCTGCTCTTCATCCACGACCAACAGGCCTAAGTCAGCGAACTTCACATCTTTTGACAACAAGCGGTGAGTTCCGATGAGAATGTCAACCTTCCCGGCTTCCACCTTCTGCAGGATTTCTTTCTGCTGCTTGGTGGTGCGGAAGCGGCTGATCATTTCGACATTGACGGGGAAAGCTGCGAAGCGCTGTCTGAAGGTTTCGAAGTGCTGAAATGCAAGAACCGTGGTGGGCGCAAGAACCGCAACCTGTTTATTGTCGCTGATTGCTTTAAAGGCGGCGCGCATCGCGACTTCTGTCTTACCGTATCCCACGTCGCCACAGAGCAGGCGATCCATGGGCTGCTCGGATTCCATGTCGCGCTTGACGTCAACGATGGCGAGTTCCTGATCGTCGGTTTCGCTGTATTCGAACGCGTCTTCGAACTCGCGGACCCACTGGCTGTCTGCTCCAAAAGCGTGGCCCTTTGCCATTCTTCGCTCTGCATAGAGCTTGAGCAGTTCGTCGGCCATATCTTTCATGGCCTTGCGTACGCGTGCCTTGGTTTTGGCCCACGCGGCGGTCCCAAGATGACTCAGTTGGGGCTTGGCGCCTTCCGAGGAACGGTATTTCTGCACCAGATCGAGGCGAGTGAGAGGCACATAGAGCCGGGCGCCTTCGGCATATTCCAGCAGCATGAACTCGGCATTGCCATCGCCCTGATTGATCTCTTTCAACCCCTGGTACTGTCCGATCCCGTGCTCGACGTGGACAACATAGTCGCCTACCTGCAGATCGCGAAAATCGGAAAGAAACGCCGAAACCTTGGACTTCTGGCGCTGCGGACGCGAGGCCACAGCTTCGGATTCATCGAACAGATCGCGAGCCCCAAAAATGCTTAGTGAGGCGTCCGGCCAGATCGCTCCGTCGGGGACGTAGGCCTTCGCCAACGTGGTAATCAGCACTTCGCCGGCGAAATAAGCAGTTTCGTCGGCATAGCTTTCGCCGCCCCGGGTGCGGCTTCCAAGACGGAATGGCACGGCGTACTCGCTGAAAATGTCAGCCAAGCGCTCCAGTTCGCCGGTGTTGGGGACTGCAATCAGCACCCGCTTCGCCTCGGCGATCTGCTTCTTCACCTCCTCCAGCATGGCGGGAACGGCGCCGTGAAATCGCGGCGAAGGTTGGGTAAGAAAACTGACGGTGGGCTCACCTTCCGGGCTGGTGATGCCGAGTTGATCCATCTCGGCCCCAGGCAAAGTGGCGACCTTCTGCCACCAGTCGTCCGGCGGCAGATACAGGTCTGCGGGACGCACGAGATTGCCCACGCCACTGCGTTCGTGGGAATCTTCAATTCGCGCCCAGATCCGGTCGAATTCGTGGCGAAGGGCATCCGGCTCATCGGTGATTACGGCGGCGGTTGGCAGCAGGTCGAACACAGTACGATCCGCGCCCGCAACCGGCGCGTAAAACTCCCATCCAGGAAACACAGTCACGCCCGCCGAGCGCACTGCTTGTTCAACGATCTCTTCATCCCCCGCGATCCGCTTACCCGAAAGCCGGGTATGAATCGCCCCCAGCAAGTCCTCGTTCACGGGAGTTTCGGTCAGCGGAAGGAGTAAGGCTTCGTCCACCGGATTTGAAGAACGCTGCGTGCCAGGATCGAACTTGCGGATGGATTCGACCTCATCCCCGAAAAACTCAATGCGGAGCGGCCGGTCCGCTTCCGGCGAATATACGTCGAGCACCCCTCCGCGGACCGCGTATTCGCCCGGCATCTCGACCACATCAGCCGAAGTGTAGCCAACGGTGTTCAGGTGCTGCAGTAGGGGTTCCACGTCGATGGTGTCCCCGCGGTGAACGATGCGCGCCAAGTCACCGTAATACTCGGCAGAGCGCAAACGGATGGCAGTTGCCGCGATCGGCGCCACCACGATGGAAGCCGTTCCGCTGGCGATTTTCCAGAGTGCGACGGCACGCTCTTCCTGGATCTCAGGATGCGGCGAGAGATTCTGAAACGGCATGACGTCGCGGCTGGGCAGCGCGACGATCGACTCCGGAGCGGCTCCTCCGGTTAGTTCTCCAAAACTTTGCAGCAATAGAACCAGGTCTTCGGCGGCACGATTGTCGGGAACGACGACGATCAGGGGCCTTCCAGCGGCCTTTTGCAGCAAAACCAGAGACAGAGCTTTAGCAGTGGTGTTTAGCCCGGAGACACGAATCCGCCCCGTGCCCTCTTTCAGGTGGGAGGCCACACGCGCAAAGGCGGGCAACTTCTCTACGTCCGCGAAGAGATCACGGACGAATGGCAGGACCATTGTCCTTTCATTTTAACAGGCTTACCAGAATCGCAGAGCACGCTCTGCAAGCAAAGAAAAAGGGCCGGCTCGCCACCGGCCCAAAACCCCATTGATGCTGGGTTAGTGTCGTTCGTTATTTTCGTACGTTCCTTCGGCCTTCATAAATGCACGAGGGTTTTCTTTCAGTTCCTCGCGAACCGACTGGTGGTAATCCAGGAAGCTCTTCAATTTTGGGTGGCTGTTCACGTAGTTGGGATCGTTTACCAGCGACGGATTGCTACGCAGATCCCTAGCAATCTCCGGGTTCTTGTCGAGCCAGGTATCGAAGTTTTTCAGTTCGTAGCCCCGGACGTCGTTGTCGGCGGCATTGCCGCGACGGGCACGGTCGTTATCATTATCACGATCACGGTCGCGGTCCCCGCTCATTTGCTCGTTGCGCTCGTGGCGACGGATCGCATCCGGATGCTCACGCACTTCCTCGCGAACATTGGGATGGCTCTCCAGGAATTCTTTCAGTTCAGGGTGGCTGTTTACGAAATTTTGGTCATCGATCAGGCGAGGATTGCCGCCGAGGTCATTGGCAATTTTCGGATGCGAATCCAGAAACGCGTCGAAAGCCGACATGTTACCGCGCTGGTCACGGTTGCGGTCGTCTTTATCGCGGTCGATCTGCCGATTCATATCGTTGTCGTGCTGCTGGGCGGCAGGCCGGTCGTCATTGTCCGCCTGCTGAGCCACGGCTCGGCTCGGCCCGGCGATGACGAATGCGATCAGTGCCGCAGCGAGCGCGGCAAGAAAGTTATTTCGGAACGAATGTCGTTTGGCGATGCTGTCTACCATAACTGGGTTGCTCCTTCACTCTATTAGTTCGATTCGTCAGTCAAGATTATTGTGGCAATTTCGTTGCCAGTACAGCTATGAGACAACGACTGCTAGCGAACGACTTAGCGGAGCTGCTGGTGCAGCAGCGACTCTGACAGGTAATTTTGGCAGGAACAAACGCGCAACCTTCAGTTGCGGAGAAGAGGCCGAGTCAGGCAGGTGGGGCCACCGCTGCCGTTGATGCAGAGTTCAGTGCCGGGAAAGGTGCGAACATCGAATCCTGCGTTGCGGAGTCTCTGGTTAGTCTTGCTGTTTTCGTGCAGAGCCAACAGCCGCCGGCGGCCCAAAGAGAGAACGTTGCAGGCGAGCGTGTCGCGCTCGGATGGATCGATCTCGATCAATTGATAACCACGGGCGTGCAGGAGTTCCACGGTCTCTACTGCGAGCCAGGGAAGGTCGACGAGGCAAGTCTGAGCATCGAGCAGACTCATCAGCGACATCAGGTGCAGGCAGGCGGAGGGGCCCGGTCCATGCGGCAGCGGAGCCGTAATTACTGCTACTCCTCTGGGCGCGAGCAAAGACCGCATCTGCTCGATGCCGGCGGCGTTGGTGCGATAGCCGTGGCCGACAAGCAGCGTTTTCCCATCGAGCCAGACCATGTCTCCGGCCTCAGTGGTGCCGGGAACTTGTATCTCACCCAAGATCGGAATACCTGAACCACGGCAGAACTCGCTGTGTGCGCGAGCCTCAGCCTGCCGATTGCACTTGCCGGGGCGCATCAAGATAACGCCTTCGTCCGTCATGAGCGAGGGATCGTGGGTGTAGACGGCATCAAGCGACAGCTCGGAAGACGCCGGAAGATACACGACTTTGGCTCCTGCAGCCGCAAGTTGGCTACAGAGTTGTTTGTGCTCTGTCTGCGCTTTGTCGCAGGCCGGCGCGTGATGGAATCCCAACTCGCGCCACCGGCGGGCACGATCTGCAGTGTCCCAGCCTGCGAAGCGCGGAGAGCACACCAGTACCCGCTGTAACTCGCCGACCATCGAGTGGCCGTTGTAGTGGTCCGCCATGAAATCTGCGACTATCCTTCCGCTGTGCAATCTAAATGGGTGCTATGGTAAAAGCAATCTGGGAAGGCGCTGTCCTGGCGCAATCGGATCAGACCGTGGAAGTGGAAGGCAACCAATACTTTCCGCCGGACTCGGTGAGCAAAGAGCATCTCCGGGCGAGCAACACTCATAGCGTTTGTCCGTGGAAAGGCACCGCCAGCTATTACGATGTCGAGGTGAATGGCAAATCCAACCGCGACGCCGCGTGGTATTACCCCGATCCGAAACCGGCGGCAAAACAGATCAAAGATCATGTCGCGTTCTGGAAGGGCGTGAAGGTGGAGAAGTAAGCTGGGCGCCTTTCTTGTCTCACAAGGCAGATGAACTTGGGCGGCTGGCCCGAGGACCGGCCCGAGCTCACAGTTCCGCGGAACGGTCATGACCAAATAAACTAGGACAGCCCGGAGCCCCCCCGAGGCTGTCCCTGGAACCCTCCCGGTTAGAAGGGCGTGTACTGATCGCAGACTAATGCCGGCATGTTTCATATGTGTTGCGGACAAGTAAATTTCCGGTAAATTCCGCGCGGGCACGGTTCGTGTCCCGAAATCAAACCTGCTGCTTCAGGTGCGCTGCCAGTGTTCAGGAGCCTGCTATAGTTAGAATTCCGGTTACGGCTCCGGAGGAGCGCCTGATGTCCCGCAAGACCGAGCAGTCGCGGCGTCTACAGAAACGCGCCGAGCAAATGATTCCCGGTGGCGTGAACTCGCCGGTGCGCGCCTTCCGCGCCGTTGGCGGCGATCCGCCGTTTGTGGTACGTGGACAAGGTTCCCACATCTGGGATGCGGACGGAAACGAGTACGTCGACTACATCGGCTCATGGGGGCCGCTGATTCTGGGGCATGCAGCGCCTGGCGTGGTGGAGGCGATTACGGCGGCAGCTCAGCATGGCACCAGCTTCGGAGCGTCAACTCCGGCCGAGGCTGATCTCGCGGAAATCGTTATCTCTGCGTTTCCTCACATGCAGAAGATCCGCTTCGTCAGTTCGGGAACCGAAGCCACGATGTCGGCCATCCGTCTCGCCCGCGCTTACACCAAGCGCAAGTACATCATTAAATTCGAAGGCTGCTATCACGGACATGCGGATGCTCTGCTGCTCAAGGCCGGATCGGGGGTGGCAACGCTGGGTATTCCAGGTTCGGCCGGCGTTCCCGAAGAATTCACGCAATTCACTCTTGCGCTGCCCTTCAATGACGTCGACGGGGTGGAGCAGGCATTCAAGAAATTCAAGCACCAGATCGCCTGCGTGATTGTCGAACCAGCCGTAGGCAACATGGGGTGCGTGCCTCCGGCTCGCGGATATCTGGAAGCTCTGCGCGCCATCACGCACGTGGAAAAAAGCGTGCTTATTTTTGACGAAGTGATGACCGGATTCCGGCTCGCGTTTGGCGGAGCGCAGGAACTGTATGGGATTCGGCCGGATATTACTACCCTGGGTAAAATCATTGGTGGAGGGCTTCCCGTCGGCGCCTACGGAGGGCCATCAGAAATCATGGATTTGGTCGCACCGCTTGGGCCGATGTACCAGGCGGGCACGCTTTCGGGGAATCCGCTCGCGATGGCCGCCGGAATCGCCACCCTGCGACACCTGAGGGACCACAAGAAGGAAATCTATCCGCGCCTCGATAAACTCAGCGGCGAGTTGGCGTCAGGAGTGGCCGCGGCTGGCAAAGAGGCGGGCGTACCGATCTGCTACAACCGCGTAGGCTCGATGTTCACCTGGTTCTTCGCGCCCGCTCCGGTAACCGATTGGACTTCGGCGTCGAAGTGCGACACGGAGGCCTTTGGCCGATTCTTCCGTTCCATGCTGGACAATGGCGTGTATCTTCCGCCCTCGCAGTTCGAGGCGGTATTCCTTAGCGCCGCACACACGGAAGAAGATATACAGCAGACCATCGCAGCGGCAAAACAGGCATTCGCAATGGCGCACGCGTGAGGGCAGCTTTCAGACCTCGGACGTCGGACCTCAGTTCTCAGTTCTCAGTTCTCAGTTCTCAGAAAAAGATACCTGGTGACTAGCCGGGTAGGCTAGTTACGGAGTAGCTGCCTTCCTCATTTCCGGTACCGTGACGAACTCATATCCCTCTGCTTTGAAGCGCGCGATCAGCTGGTCGGTTGCAGTGACCGTGTGCGAGCGATCGGCACCCATCTCCGAGTGACTGCCGTCATGCAGCAGAATGATGTCTCCTCCATGAACCTGTCGCGAAACATGCTTTTGGATCCGTTCGGCGCTGTCGCTATTCCAGTCATAACCGGTGACATTCCACATGACAGTTGTCAGGCCTGCATTGCGGGCGAACTGAAGCGAGGCCGGGCGTCGCCCGCCAAATGGAGGACGGAAAAGATTGGAGTGTTCGCCCACGGCGTCGCTCAAAGCTTGCTCACAGTCCTGAATCTGCCTCTTGGTTCCCGAAGCAGAGGCGAAGATCAGATTGGGATGGGTAAAGGTGTGGTTGCCGATTATGTGTCCGGCACGCGCCAGTTCGCGGACGATGGCGGGCCGCTGCCGCACGTAACGGCCGATCAGAAAGAACGTTGCCCGCACCTGATGCTTTGCCAAAACCTCAAGCAGGCGGAATGTGTAGGGATCGTTGGGGCCGTCGTCGTAGGTCAACGCCAGTTGCCGCGAGCCGCGTTTTAGACCGGTGAATGTCTCTCCGTACCACTTCCCGGTCGGCGCCATCGATTGATAACCGGCAGCGGAAGCAGCGGCGGTGGCCGCGGCCGCAATCATGTAGCCCAGCATGATGCAGCGATTGTAACTGGAATGTTGGGCCGTGCTCCCAAGGTCAGGTGGGAATACCTAGCGTGGTGTAGTCGATCCCGGCGCGCCCGGCTTTGCACGCGTCCCAAGTCCCACGATCATCGACATGTCCTTCGGATAGATTACGTCCCGTCCCCGGGCCAGAAAATGCGAATAGACGGACATGCCGGCTCCATAAAATCCGAATCCGGAAGTAACAACTCTGGAATGGGCGAATGCCCCGACCAGAGCGCCGACTAAACGGAATCCGGAAGCGCCATTCACTGCGCCGCGTCCGGCGTCGCCGCCGCCGTGCAATGCGCCGTCACTATCCCCACCCACCCCAGAGGTAGCAAGCACGACCGAGAAGGCGGTCGTCAAATATCGGGTACGGGGTGTGGTCACCTCGGCGCCGCCTTCCGAATCCAGCTTCAAGTGTTCTCCTTTGGCGACCGCGACTGCTTCCAGGCTGGCTTCTACCTTCCGCTCAATTCCGCTGGGAGGAGCGACCTGGTGAAACACCACACGAAGTTGACCGTTTCGCTTGAACCGGCCCGCGGGACGCACCTGCAGAACGGAGCCTTCGATGCGGCTTCCCTCGGGAAGAAACAAGTGATCGGAGACAACCAGCGGCTGGGTGATAACCGCCTCGACCGGATCCCCTTTCGTGCTACTTGCCGAATCCAGAGGCGTAACCAGCACAGCATGGACCATGCTCCCCAGAGGAGGTGGGGTGCCGATGTCAGTGAGCGATTGCGGATTCAGCGGCTCACTGCCGAAATCCAGCGGCTTCTCCAAATCTGCGTTGAAGCTGGCTCCGGCATCCAGGTATTGCGGATGATAGGGGAGCCTGTCGACCGCATATCTTTCCACCCGATGCGCCTTGCCAGGTTCATGGGTCTGCGCTTTAGTCATGTCCCAGTCGCGCTTGATAAGCTGCCTCACCTGGCTGATTTTGCCCTTTGCCGCTCGCTTGCCACGCACTTCGATGCCTTGCTTCTCCTGGCCGCTCGCCGGCGCAAACTGTAGAACTCCGGGCGATGCCAGCGATACCGCCGTCTGTAGCCGCATATGCCGCCCATCTTCTAACAGCAAATTGTCGAACTCGATACGAACATCTCGCGAGGGCGAGAAATCAGCATTCATCGCTGCCAGCGTTCGTTGCTTTTTGGACAAGCCCTTGATCTCCGCAATCCTGCCTGTGACTTCAGTTCCCGTGGGAACAACAAGCTTGTCGAATGCGTACACCGGCTCCGTGAGTTTCCCGTGGACTGGCTGGCCAACTTCGCGAATCCGCACTTCCTGATCGAGAGCCACTTTGAGAGGCGTGCCAGCAGGCACTATCAACGGAATCGAATCTGGCTGAGGCGCGGCTCTAGTCGGCGAAACGGGCTTCTCTGGACGAAAAGTCAGAGTCTGAGCCGAGCTCTGGCTATTGAAGGCGAGCAGGAGAAGAACCGAGAAGAAGGGAAGGACAGATTTCATACTCTTGGTACTCCTAATGACCTGTGGCGTTGGGTAGCGGGGTAACTACAGCATACCTCAGGACAGCGCGACTTGCAGCACTTTGCGGTAGTTCAGCACCGCTGATTTTTCCTGACCTCGGAGGCAATTGACCCGTAACAGCCCTGACCTCGAAAAAAATTGCGCTTCGCTCACTCTGTTAACTCATCTCGCAATTGATTCCCGAAGGCAGGCGAGATATGCTGCTGCGTCACCCATGGCCAAGCTTTTCGAGCTACCCCGCTATATTGCAGTGGAAGGACCCATCCGAGTCGGAAAGAGCACCCTGTCGCGGGTGCTGGCCGAGCGGCTCAACGCGCAGCGCGTGATCGAAGCCGAGGATAATCCTTTCCTGTCAGCATTTTACCAAGGAGAGCGCGGCGCTGCTTTTCAGGCGCAGTTCGCGTTTCTGATCCGCCGTTTCGAGCAGCTCAAGGCCCTCGATCTCGGCCCGCAATCCCAAAAGGCCGTAGTCGCGGACTTCATCTTCGAAAAAGACAAGCTGTTCGCCTGCCTGAATCTGGCGGACCAGGAACTTGAAACCTATAACCGCTACTACGACTACTTCCGCCAGCAGGTCCCCACCCCCGACCTAGTGATTTATCTTCAGGCCACTCCCGACGTGCTGAAAAAACGTCTGAAGAAGAAAAACGCTCCCGGCGAGAAGGCGATCAACGAAGACTACCTGGAAGAAGTGGTAAAGGCCTACGAACACTTTTTCTTTCATTACACCTCGTCCGACCTGCTGATCGTGAACACCTCGGAAATCGACTTCGTCGAGCGGAACGAAGACTTGCAGGAACTGTTGCGGAAGGTGTCGGCGCCGATCAAGGGGACGCAATATTTCTTGCCGTTGGGGAGCCAGGAAGCGGCCAGCGCATAGAGCTTCCGGGGTTAGTGTCTTCTCTTCCGCGGAGATCGGCGGGAAAAACGTGGATCGTAGCGGAGCGGTTCCACGGGATGTAATTCGATCTGCTTGAATTCCGGATGCTGCGGATTGATTAACCAGTTGTTCTCATTGGTCGCGAGCGCGGAGGGCACCAACAAAACGGAGCTCTCTGCTCTCTTCACGAAATCGTCGCCAATCTGGGCATGTTCCGGAGGGGCGGGAGTCTCCTGCCAATGAGCTGGTATCTCGTTCACCTGAAGTTGCTCGCGCGACACGGTCTGCGGAACGTCAGCTTTAGCCAATACCAAATCGTCTGGTGAGTCCTCGGGATCAAGATGAACAAAGTATTCCAACATCGCCAAAGATTGGTGCTCGGAGGCATATGCAAGTCGAGTTCCAGGACTTGACCATCGCCCGCCATAGCGGTAAGCGCCCTCGCCATCGAACGGCGCGCTCGCATACATCGCACGCAGCACACGAAAGACTCGGGTCAACTAATGCCGCCGTAGGCGATGCGGCCCAGAAGATTCTCGACCTGGCGTGCTCCGAGTTCGGTGTCGATCACGGCAATCGGCGCCATCCCTCCCAAAGCCCGATTGGTACGCCTTAGCCATCGGCTGGCACGGGCAGGATCTCCCAGGCTTTCATGGGCCAAAGCGAGCAGCCGGGCGAGCCGGTACAGCCGATCAGATTCGAAGCGCGCGAGCCGTCCGCGCCGCCGTCTCTGCAAACTGCGCGAAGAGAGGTCTAACGCATCGGCCAGTTCTTTGAGGGTCAGGCCTGACGTCGCCATCAGTTCTTCCAGCACCGCATGCGGAAACCCTTCGCGAATCGCTTCCCGCAAGTCGGAGTCGCTGGTTAACGCGCGCCCTAGAGCGCGCTCTCCGCCAAGCTCCCGAATTACCGACCGAAGTTCGTTTGCCATTTGTCATAGATTATAGCGCCAATTGGCGCAACCGAGTACTGACTTCGTGCGACCCCGTTAATTGACAGATTACAAAGGCCTTACAGTCATCCTCTACCCGCTCTTCAACTAAGCTCTCTCCCATTCGACGAACGTTCCTTGTTGATCTACAATGGCCTGAGCATCATCCAAGATGCGTACAGGCTCTATCCGCTGCGGCGGAGGGGCACTGGAGGACATCGTGAGTCTTACCCCGATTGGCGAACCTCGCCACAAAATTACAGTCTCTTCTCTTCACGAAAAAAAACTCCATCGCGAGCCGATCACCTGCCTGACGGCGTACGACTATCCCAGCGGACGTCTGGTCGACGAAGCCGGGATTGACATTGTGCTGGTCGGCGATTCCCTCGCGCAGACCATGCTGGGCTACGAGAACACGCTGTCTGTCACGATCGAAGAAATGCTCCACCATACCCGCGCAGTGCGGCGCGGAGTCAAGCACGCCTTCCTGGTCGCCGACATGCCGTACGGTTCATATCACGTCGGTGCGGACGAGGCAGTCCGCAATGCGGCGCGGTTTATCAAGGAAGCCGGCGCTGAGGCGGTGAAGATCGAAGGCGGAGAAAAACGTGCGGACATGATCCGCCGCATCATCGACGCCGAGATCCCGGTCACCGGCCACATCGGCCTGACGCCCCAATCTGTGAACGTCATGGGCGGTTACAGAGTGCAGGGCAAAACCCTGGCCGATATCGAGCAGCTCATGCGCGACGCAGTTGCGCTGGACCGTGCCGGCGTGGCCTGCATTTTTCTCGAAGGCATCCCCCGCGAAGTCGGTGCAATGATAACGGCTGAAGTCGAGACGCCGAGCATCGGCATCGGCGCCGGGCCGGAATGCGACGGTCAGGTGCTGGTATTCCACGATATCTTGAACCTGACATTCGGGCCGCCAGCCAAATTCGTCCGGCGCTATGGAGACGCATCAGCGCTGATCAGCGAAGCGGTGCAGGCATATCGCTCTGACGTGCTGTCGCGGCAGTATCCGTCGGACGAGGAGTCGTATCATTTGCCGAAAGAAACGCGAGCGGCCCTGGAGACTGTCACGGAGCGGAAAAGGTCCATGCGGCGGTGAGACAAATTTTCGAATTGCCAGATTGTGAAATTGTCGTATGAAGCAATAGTCCAATGCGTCAGTCCGGCAATTCGTCAATCCTTTGAACTTATCGATGCAAACCTGCAAGACTGTTCAGGAAATCAGAGACGAATCGCGCACTCTACGGCAAAATGGCAAGCGGATCGGTTTCGTGCCCACGATGGGAGCGCTGCATGAGGGCCATCTTTCACTCGTCCGTGCGGCCAAGGCGCAGTGTGACGCCGTCATTGTCTCGATTTTTGTGAATCCCACCCAATTCGGTCCCAGTGAAGATTTTTCCAAATATCCTCGTACCTTCCAGCGTGACTGCGAGTTGCTCCAGAAGGAAGGAGTGGATCTGATCTTCGCACCTTCCGTCGAAGAGATGTACCCGCCGGAAGCGGTCACATACGTCACGGTTGAAGGGCTAAGCGAGAAACTCTGCGGCAAGTCGCGTCCCGGCCATTTTCGCGGGGTGGCAACCGTTGTCTGCAAACTGTTCCATGTGGTCGAGCCAAATCTGGCTTTTTTCGGACAAAAAGATGCGGCACAGGTTGCTATCGTTCGCCGCATGGTGCGCGACCTGAACCTGCCGGTTGAGATTGTCGTCTGCCCGATTGTGCGTGAGCCCGACGGGTTAGCTATGAGTTCGCGCAACGCGTATCTTAATCCGCAGCAGCGACAATCGGCATTGCTGCTCTCGCGCTCGCTGCGTAATGTTCGGCGACTGTTTGATGAAGGTGAGCGAACGGCGAGCCGCTTGACTGAGGCGGGGAAACACGCTTTCGCCGAACATCGCTCTGTGCGGCTGGACTACTTTGAGATCGTGGATCCGGATACGCTCGCTGCTATGCAACTGATTGAACGACCCGCGCTGATTGCGGTCGCGGCATGGGTTGGAACTACGCGACTGATCGACAACCTCGTGCTGCGCCCATAAGTGGATAGCCCTGGGCAGTCGAGCCGATCGACGTTCCACAGCCTCTTCTGACCTCGCGCCTCACATCTTCAGTTTTGGTCCGGAAACAAATTCGCTCTCGGCAATCAGGTACCGCAGCGGAAGTTCCGCAGCTTTTGTGATCCCAACTCTCTTCGTAGTGATTACCTGTCCGGGACGGAACCCATCGTCGGCAAGCCAGAGATCGGACTGCGAGGTGGTTAAGTCTTTGCCATTGTCCCGCTGGCGGGTAATGCCAAAGGCCTCAGCCAATCGTCCGGGCCCTGTAGTTAGATTGCGAAGATCCCGTGGTGAATGAATTTCTATTCCACGCATCCGCGCCATTTCCTCAATGCCGTGTAAAGGCTCCAGAGCGCGAAAGAGCACGCCACCGGCAATGCCGTCCGGAAGCGTGGAAACATTCAGGCAGTAGTGATTGCCGTAAATAAAATAGATGTAGGCGAAGCCGGGAGGCCCGAAGAGAACAGCGTTTCGCGAAGTCCGCCCAGCAGCCGCGTGAGCCGCCGCATCATCATTTCCTAGATAAGCTTCCACTTCCACCACGCGTCCCGCAAGCAACTTCTTACCCTCGCGCCGAACCAGCACCTTGCCCAACAGGTCTTGAGAGACACTCCGCGGATCGCGATCATAGAACTCTCGCGGAAGCGCATTCCGCAAGGCCTGCGGTTTGGTTGCCGATGGCGTTGGCATTATCATTGCGTGCCCAAATTATTCGCTCGCGAATGCTGTGATCCTGCTATTTTGATCGATAGCAGGCCGGGGCTCAACTTCGCTTGGTCTCAATGAGGAGGTTTTATGCTCGGGAAAGCTCTCAGAGTGGCGGTGATTTTTTCGCTTGTAGCTTTTGCGGTGGCGCAGAATATTCCCACCGGTACCCATATCACTGTTCGCATAGGTTCCGAGATCAGTTCAGGGACCGCCAAGACAGGAGAGAGGTTTGATGGCACGCTGGCCAGCGACCTCGTCGTACACGGAAAAACACTGGCTAGAGCAGGCGCGCCGGTTCGAGGCAAAGTTACTTCTGCCAAGTCGAGCGGCCGATTGCATGCTCCTGGTCAGTTAAGCCTGCGCCTTACAGGCGTTGACATGAACGGCAAGATGGTTCCGGTCTCGACCAGCAGCTTTCACGTCGAAGGTAAGAGTCACACCAAGAGCAACGCTACCAAGATCGGTGGCGGCGCTGCAGCGGGTGCTCTGATTGGCGCATTGGCTGGAGGCGGCAAAGGCGCGGCCATCGGCGCTGTCGTGGGTGGCGGGACCGGAACCGGGGTTGCAGTCGCGACCGGCAAGCAAGAAGCCATAGTTGCGCCTGAGCAAGCGGTGACCTTCACTGTAACCAGCGGATCGGCTTCCCGGCCCCACTAAGGGCAGAGATAACCTGGGAGTCAGAAGCAATTCGATATCTGACTCCCGGCCTCCCTTAGGCTTAGGCGGCCGCCGTCCCACCTTTCAGATAGTTCAGCACCTCTTCCGCGTGTCCGTCGGCTTTCACGTTGTGGAAGACGTGCGCGATTTTCCCGTCAGGACCGATCACAAAGGTTGTGCGGGCAATCCCTTTCACCTTCCTGCCGTACATGTTCTTCTCTTTGATAACGTCGAATGCTTCGCAGACTTTCTTGTCGACGTCGGAAAGCAAGGTGAACGGCAGATTGTACTCGTCCTGAAATTTCTTTTGAGCACTCGGGGTATCGGCGGAGATGCCCAGAATTACCGCACCGGTCTTTTGCAGCTTCTTGTATGCGTCACGGAACCCGGACGCCTCAATGGTTCAGCCGGGAGTGTCGGCTTTGGGGAAAAAGAAGAGGACAACGGTCTTGCCGCGAAAATCCTTCAAAGCGACTTTCTTGCCGTTCTCGTCGGGCAAAGAAAAGTCAAGGGCTTTATCATTAGTGTCCATGGGAGTTCTTCCTCGTCGTCCAACGTTATACCGCAACCCAAGCAGAATCGTCACTTTGTTAATGCTGGCCTTTCTGCTGGTGCAAATCGTTCCCGCCCAGATTGCCCGGCGGGACCAGCAAAGCAAGGGACCGCGCGCATTAGGACTGCTTCAGCTCCAGTCCAATGGGAAAGCCCGTTTGATTCCCATCACCATCATGTTCGACAGCCGATTCTACGATGCTGGCGCGTACAAAGCGTCGCCGGTGCCCATGGCGCTCGAGCCACAGACAGTGTACGAAGCGGTGCGTACCGGGGTGTCGCAGGGACTATTCACGATCACCGATGCCCGACAGATAAAGAACGCGTGGATTGCGGACGGAACCTGGCGGCCGGCGGATAAAGAAGCCCCGAAGAAGATCGAGGTCCCGGTACAGGCTCCGCAGCAGGAGGAGACGGACAAACCACCCGTCCTGCGACGCCCCACGGCAGACAAACCGCAGTCCCAGCAGACACCGCCTTCCACACCGACGCCGCCGTCTACATCAGCTCAGCAACCCGTTCCGAGCACACAGAGGGCGTCGACAACAGTTGCCGCGCCCTCTTCGACTGCGGCCTCGTCTGCAACTGCCGAACCCCCTGCTCCGGCGGACAGCGAGCGTCCGGTACTGCGACGCGGGCCTCAGAGTGGTGCTGGCAAACGGAATGCGGGGACCGATTCGGCTTCAGCAAAGGCAACGTCCCCCTCAAAGCCAAGTCAGCGACTCACCAAAGGCACAACGGTGCAGACAATTCCTGCTATCTCGGATGCTGGAGGCCCTCAATCCCGGCCCTTCCTTTACGACCTGAAGCCGGACGAGGAAACGCAGCTCCGCAAGAAGATGCTGGCGCTGGCAGCCAGCGATGTGCTTGCCCGCGTCAAGCAGGCGACTGTGGAGGCGACTGAGCCGACCCCTAAAACGCGATCCTCCCGCACAAAGCCTGGAGCCACTAAAGTGACGCAGCCCGTATTTGAGGACGTCCAGCTTCGGGTCCTCGACTTGTCGAGCGCGAATGAGCCGGTTCTGGTGCTGAGTGCCAAGGCAACGATGTCGCCCTCCGGCAGAACCATGTCAGGCGGAATAAAGCCCGGCATGGAATATTTCGTGACGCTGGTGGCTCGCAACGACATCTACAACGAACTGCACAAAGCGATGTCGAATGTGACCGACTCCCAGCATCTGGACGTCACAACCAAACTGGATCTCATCGACGCAGTCGATGCCGACGGAGACGGCCGCGGCGAACTGCTTTTTCGCCAGACTTCTGAGGCAGGCACTTCATATGTGATCTACCGGGTGGTTGGCGACCAACTCTACCCGCTCTACCAGAGCGCAAAGGATCTGGAGCAACGGGACTGAAATGTGCCCGTTGCCTTAACCCCTTTTGCTGTCCGGGCGAGTCGCGCGCATCCACATATGCACGGTGTGACTTTCGGACAGTTGCACATCTTTGTACCGCCCCTTACACTTTCTAGCTTTCCAACCCACTAAGTCCCAGGAGCTCCGAATGCCGGCCATTGACCGCGCACGCCTGAAATCACTCATGGAACGCGAGCAGAAACGCTTTGTAGACGAGCGCCCAAAATCCAAGGCGCTTTTCGAGCGCGCCGGCAAGTCGCTGCTGGGCGGCGTACCCATGAACTGGATGATCAAGTGGGCTGGGGCATTTCCGCCATTCGTGCGCGAAGCCCAGGGAGCGCACTTCTACGACGTTGACGGTCACCGGTATGTGGATTTTTGTCTCGGGGATACGGGCGCTATGACGGGACATTCTCCTTCCGCCACAATTAAAGCCATTGAAGAGCAGATCAGGCGCGGCATCACCCTGATGCTCCCCAGCGAAGATGCCGTCTTCGTCGGAGAGGAACTGCAGCAGCGTTTCCGACTGCCCTATTGGCAAATTGCTCTGACTGCCACCGATGCCAACCGCTTTTCCATTCGCCTGGCCAGGCACATCACGGGACGCTCCAAGATTCTCGTCTTCAACTGGTGCTATCACGGTACGGTTGATGAAAGTTTCATCTCCCTGAAAGACGGCATCGCTCAGGCGCGCCGCGGAAATATCGGCCCGCCGGTCGACCCTTCGATCACCACGAAAGTAGTAGAGTTCAACGATGTTCCCGCGCTCGAACAGGCACTGGCTGGAGGGGACGTTGCCTGCGTTCTCGCTGAACCGGCATTAACTAACGTCGGCATTGTGCATCCAGATCCCCAATTTCACGCCGCCCTGCGCGAACTCACGCGGAAAACCAGCACATTGCTTATCCTTGATGAAACCCACACCATCTGCGCCGGACCGGGGGGCTACACTCGCGCGGAAAATCTTAACCCTGACTTTCTTGTCTTCGGCAAGCCGATTGCCGGCGGCGTTCCCGGTGCGGCTTACGGATTCACGGCAGAGATCGCGGACCGCATTGCGAAAAAGCAGAACCTCGAAGACTGCGACACCGGCGGGATCGGCGGCACGCTTGCCGGCAACGCACTCTCACTCGCGGCCATGCGCGCGACACTATCCAAGGTTCTGACCCAGGAAGCTTTTGGCCGGATGATTCCGATGGCAGAGCGTTGGACGGCGGGCGTAGAAAAAACCATCGCCGAATTCGACGTCCCATGGCACGTCACCCGCCTGGGATGCCGCGCCGAGTACCTCTTCTCCTCAGAACGCCCTCACAACGGCACGCAAGCCCACGATGCTATGGATTACGAACTCGAGCGCTTCATGCATCTCTGCGCCATGAACCGCGGCGTCCTGCTCACTCCCTTCCACAACATGGCGCTCATGTCGCCCGCCACTGACAAGGGAGATGTTGACCACCACACCCGCGTCTTCCAGGAGAGTGTGAAAGAACTGGTGGGATAGATTCGCTCGTCTGGCGACAGACTGGGATTCCAGGTAGTGGGGCAGTTTGCTTTGGATAATGATTCGTGAGCGAGAGGAGAGCAGATTCCCAGGCTCGTCATGACAACGTATTCCCCTAGCTAGCGGCATGAACTGCCGAGGTGATCGTCACGATAGTGCCTCTTTCGCCCCTCTGGGGCTTGCATGTTTCCCCACATCCCACCCACGGCTGGCGCCGTGGGCTGTATCCTTACGCCGCTTCGCGGCTGTTTTGCTCGCAAGCCCTTCGCTTCGGTTCAGACGACAATCAAACTACACCACTACCAGATTCCAGCACGATTAGAGGTCCGCTTCTGTCCTCGTGATACGCTGATTAGCTCCTGATGCGACTTTCGCGTTACTTGTGGGGATTCATCTGCGCTGCTGCCCTGTCCGCACTTTGCGGGTGCGGAAGTCCCGGCGCCCCTCTGCCGCCGTCACTGGAAGTGCCAAGACCAGTGCGCGATCTGCATGCTTCCCGCAAAGGAAACAAGGTCTCCCTCACGTGGACCGTGCCCACGCTGACCACCGAACATCAAACCATTCGCCACTTTGGCCCGACCCTGATTTGTCACAGTCTCGATGTAGCAATAAGCGATTGCGGCAAGCCGGTGGCGGAGCTTCCGCCCACATCGGTGAGAAGGTCATCACAAAACAAAAGCAGTGCGCCCTTAAAAGAGCAGGCCAGCTACACTGACATGCTGCCACAAGCCCTCCAGCAGGAAAATCCAGTGGCGCAGGTCACATATGCGGTAGCTGTCCTGAACCGCAATCTGCGCAGCGCCGGACTTTCTAACCGAGTTCAGGTTCCTGCCGCACCAACTTTACCGCCACCCAGCAGTTTGAATACGAAAGTGACTGAGAATGGAATCGTGCTGACCTGGAGCACGGTTCAGCCGCCGCCCGCAGCTCCGGGACTGCAGTTCTTGTATCGCGTCTATCGCCGTGAACTCTCTCCGCGAGAGCATGGCGGAACAACCGAGACGGCCATCGGCCAACTGCCGCTCGAAACGACTGAATTCCTGGACCACAGTTTCGAATGGGAGAAGAGCTACGCGTATCGCGTTTGTGTGGTGACCACCGTCTCGTCTTCGGGTGGAGCGGTGATGCAAGTGGAAGGAGACGATTCGCCCACCATCACCGTGCTCGCGCATGATGTGTTTCCGCCCGCCGTACCATCCGGCTTGCAGGCGGTTGCGTCCGGAGTGGGGCAGCCGCCGTTCATTGATCTGATCTGGGCCCCGAACACCGAGCCGGACCTAGCGGGTTACAACGTGCATCGACGCCAAGGGAATGAAGAGTGGAAGAAGATCAACCCGCAGCTGGTGCAAACCCCCGCCTATCGAGACACTTCAGTCGCGCCAGGGAACAAGTATTCGTACGCGGTCTCGGCTGTGGATCTGAGGGGAAATGAGAGCGGACGTTCCGCGGAAGCGAGTGAAACGACACCATGAACCCAGCATCTGCGTGACATCCCGAATGCCGATTAGGGAGATAACCTCTAGGCGATCCAACTCCAGATCAGCCCTATGGCCGCCGCAGTAATTGCCGCCGTAGTTGCCCATCCCAGGATGTTCACGAATCTGCCGTTCACGCGGTTTCCCATGATTTCGCGGTCATTGGTCATCAACATGATCATCAACATCAGGGGCGGGGCAAGCAGCCCCATCAGAACCGAGGCCCAGATCAGCGCGCGGATAGGATTGATTCCGGAGAAAGCAATGGCCAGCGCCACGCACGTGGAGAGCGCAATCACTCCGTAGAATTCCCTGGCATGTTCCGGCTGGCGATCTAATCCGCGTTTCCAGCCAAAGCTCTCCGCCAAGGCATAGGCCGCTCCGGTGGTGAGCACTGGGATTGCAAGAATGCCCACGCCGATCACCCCCAAGGCGAACAGGGCACTGGCCGCATGGCCCGCCAGAGGCCGCAATGCCTGCGCCGCATCGTACACGGATTCCACATTTCTGTGTCCGGCAACGAACAACGTCGCCGCAGTGCAGAGCGTGATGAAGTACGCGATCAGGTTGGAGAAAAACATCCCGACGTTTACGTCGTAGGCGGCATAGCGGAGTTCCTCATCGGAGGCATTTGACGGCGGGTGCGGATGTGCCATCGCCAACTGCTCCTCCACTTCCTGGCCGGCCTGCCAAAAATACATATAAGGAGAGAGTCGTGCCCCGATGATAGCCACCAGCATCGCCATATAGCTGCGATCGAACTGCAACGTGGGGCGAACCGTCGCCCACAACACCTGTCCCCAATCCGGCTTGGCGAGAAGAGCCGCGCCAACATACGAGAACAACGCGATTGTGAGCCACTTGAACACCCTGTGCAGCAATTCGTAACTGCCCCAGCTTTGCACAATGAGAATGACGACGGTGAATCCAATGGTGATGCCGATCACCGGCACAGGGAGAAACAGTCCAAGGCAAGCTGCGATGGCCCCGATGTCGGCACCCGCCTCGAGGATGTTCGCCGTTACTACGGCGCCTAGCATGGGATATAGCAGCCAGCGCGGGTAGTGACGGCGCATCACTCCGGCAATGCCCATTCCGGTTACCATCCCCAGCTTGGAGGAAAGAAAAACAGTCGCCGCCATCATGGGGAAGGTAAAAGGAGCAGTCCACAGCAGGGAATATCCAAACGCCGCACCGGCTTGCGCGGACGTGCCAATCGCGCAGGGATCGTCGTTGGCAGCCCCCGAAATCATGGTCGGGCCCAGCAGTCCCAACACTGAGCGCAACCGGCGGTGCTTGCGGAGAGGTCGATCCGGAGAGGTTTCCCCTAAGCGTGGGGCCGCTGTCAGGGGAGTACGATCTGCTTCATTCTGCTCCGGCGGAAGAGGGAAGGTTGCCATTTGCGTGAAGTCAGCGAGTTATAGAATCCCTTTAGGATGCACGACGCCCAGCCGGGTTTGTGTCCTGCTGCTTGAGGGACGCAAAAAACTGCGGCCCTATCATTTGTCCTACGGGAAATCACTCCGACCCTGGCATAGTTTGTGATTAGATATTTCCTCTATGAAATATTGCCGCTTTACTCTTGAGGGGCATCCCCAATACGGCCTGATTGAATCCGTTGCCGGAAATGAATTCATCACCCGCTTGCTCCTGAAATCGCCCGAAGACATTGACGGCGACATCGAAGATTTACCCAGTAAGCGCATGAATCCGGTGGCTGTGACTGATATCGAACTCTTGCCGCCGGTCCGTCCTTCGAAGATCGTGTGCGTGGGACGCAACTATGGCGAGCACGCCGCTGAATTAGGAAATGAAGTCCCCTCCGAGCCGCTCATCTTTCTAAAACCGCCATCCTCGTTGCTTGCAAACGGCCGCACTATCCTCCGGCCGAGGCTTTCGCAGCGCGTGGATTACGAGGGAGAACTCGGCGTCGTTATCGCGAAATCCTGTCACACAGTGGGGGCTGACGAAGACGTTCGGCCCTACATTCTGGGCTACACATGCGTGAATGATGTCACGGCTCGTGACCTGCAGAGTAAAGATGGGCAGTGGACCCGCGCCAAAGGATTCAATACCTTCTGTCCGGTGGGACTACTGGTTACGGATGAAATCGATCCCTGGGCGGGAGTAGGCGTGGAAACCCGCGTCAACGGTGAGATGCGCCAACAAGGCAACACCCGGGAATTCATTTTCCCGCTCGATGTTGTCATCCGCTTCATCTCTCAAGTCATGACCCTCGTGCCGGGCGATCTCATCGCTACTGGAACGCCGAAAGGCGTGGGTCCACTTATGTCAGGAGATGTCGTAGAGGTTAGCGTAGAGGGTGTGGGAACGCTGCGAAACCCGGTCAGGGACGAGTGACTTCAAGAATCATTTCGACCGCTGAGCTCTAAGGCTCTGAGGCCGACGATTGAACCATGGTAACCACTCATACTCTTCCCACCGAACTGTCTACGGGATTATCCTGTTCTTTCCAGAAGATCAGAAGGGCCGAGAGATGTCTTCTGTAGCATTCCCATGATCCCACTTCGTCTTTACGCATTAGCTGTCGGCGGCTCTGGCGCGTTACTCGCGGCATACTTCATGCTGCGCCGCAAACCGAAGACGCCGGAAGCTATCGAAAAAGAACGCCGCGATTGGCTGGTACAAGGTGGCCGGATCACGGATGGCACGGTGATTGATGTCCAGGAAATGCAGGGCAACGGGCACAAGCCCGCAACCTTGCTCATTTTCCAGTACGACGTGGCGGGGGTCTCCTACGAGGCTTCGCAGGACGTGACGTACCTGCGCCAACTTATCAATCTGCACTCCTGCCGCCTGGGGCTGCCGACCTCGGTCCGCTACGACCCGCAGAATCCAGGCAACTCGATCGTGGTTTCGGAAAAGTGGATGGGGCTGAGGCAGTAGCTAGTCGTCAATCTAGAAAACTTGGCTTGAAGTTTTGCCGAAGACTGCCGACGGCTTCCCTAGCTTCCCGCCGCAAACCCGCCGCCGCTATGTGCCAGCGTCATGCGCAGGTACTTGTAGGGATTCACCGGAGTGTCGTTGATCCGTACTTCGTAGTGGAGATGAGGACCCGTGCTCCGGCCACTGAGGCCAACGTAGCCGATGGTATCGCCGCGGTGAACGCGCTGACCGGGTACTACCGCAAAGTTGGCCAGGTGCCCGTAACGGGTCGTAATTCCGTGACCATGGTCGAGGGTGATCGCCCGTCCGTATCCGCCGAAGAAGTCCGCAAAGGTGACCAAGCCGTCCGCCGGGGCGATGACCGACTGACCCATGGATGAAGAGATATCGACTCCGCTGTGGAATGCGCCTTCGCCGTTGAAGGGATCGATGCGCTCACCGAACGATCCCGTCACTGCCCCTTCCACCGGCCACAGATTGGGCGCCGAGTTCGCTAGCAGCCAGTCGGCGGGAGTCGCGTTTCGTGTCAGGCCAAGCGAGATGCCGGTCGTGGCTGCCCCGCTGAGAGCGATGGTTTTCAACGTATATAGCTGGTCGAGCGAGGAAGATACCTGGGCGTCCTGGAAGTTTGCCGAAGTTGCGCCCGTGGTCAGAATCGGGTCTGACTTGAGTCCGTACAGGGTAGAGACTTCACTGGCCAGTGAACCCAGCGAGGCTACCTGGATATCCTTTTCCTTCGCGGCCTGCTCCAGCCGCGAATACCGGGTGGTGAGCTGCTCCTTCTCGGTGCGCAGTTCGTTGTACTGGGAAACCTTGAGCAGCATCCGCAGGTAGGAACTGGCAATCCCAGTCAGGCTCAGGAACCCGATCACCGCCCCTACCACGAAAACGTACAGGTAGTGGACCGGGATGGGAATCTTGCGGAGCTGCCCGTCGTCCCCGCGGGCTACAAAGAGTATGTAGAAGCGCTTACGCAATAGTTTGGCACCCTTAGTAACCAGGAGCGGATCGGCCAGGGATGGCTCCATTCCCGCAGAGCCCCCATTCCCTCCCGTGTCCGGGCTGCAACGCCCTCCGATGCGTCCGGGGCGGTTGCCGGCCCGCGTCCTACCGGAACCAGGCAAGATCTCAAGCCTACTGCGCCGCAATCCAAACCGGATGCAGCACTTAGCTCAGCCAGAGGTGTCAGGAAACAGCTTGCAAACGGTAACAAAGTAAGTTCCCCCGTGTCAACGGCGCATGGAGTCCTTACGGGTTACCAAGGCCGGGTAACAAAACCGTGTCCTTCCGGACACATTACTTGTCCGGCGCGGATCGGGCGACCTGCGCCGGCGAAAGGTCTGCCCAGCGGAACTTGGGCCGCGTTGCACTCCGGCATCGGGCGGGTGCCACGCCGGGAGTCTGACCATAGATGGGCGTCTCCTTGGGACCGGTTGCCCCAACTCGGGACTCCAAACACCACAAAATCCGCTCATAAAGCGTCTATATTGATGTCAACTTGCCACTTGCTGAAAAAATGCTGATCGCCCGCATTCGCCGCCAGGCACGCCGAGGCGACGGCGTTCTAATCGGCATCGGGGACGACTGCTCCATTCTGCGGATCCCCAAGAACCACGAAGTGCTGGTCACTACCGATTTCAGCCTGGAAGGGATTCACTTCCGCCGGGAATGGCATCCGCCTGACTCGGTTGGCCACCGCTGTCTTACCCGCGGCCTAAGCGACATTGCCGCCATGGGAGGAGAACCATTCGCGGTATTTCTGTCCCTCGCATTGCCGCCGGACTTGCCCCCGGCCTGGGTAGATAAATTCATGAGCGGTCTGTTGAAGCTGGCAGCGCGGTTTGACGTCACTCTTGCCGGCGGCGACACCGCCCAGTCCCCCGGAGGCGTGCTGGCTGATATCGTGGTTCTAGGCTCAGTGCCGAAGGGGAAGGCAATCTTGCGCTCCGGTGCGCGTCCGGGAGATCGCGTCTATGTTACCGGTGAACTCGGTGGGTCGACGGGCGTCCTGGACCTGCTGCTTAAGGGGAAAGAGAAGTTACGGCCACGGGATTTTGCTTCGCATTTTTATCCCGAGCCACGCATCGAAGTCGGACGCTTTTTGCGCGAGCACAATTTAGCCTCGGCGATGATCGACATCAGCGATGGCCTTTCCACTGACCTCGCTCATGTGTGCGAAGAGAGCGGTGTGGGTGCCGAAATCTCGGCGGAAGCCATCCCAAGAGCCCGGATTGGCCGCCCATCCGGTGAAGTAGATCTCCATTTCACCCTCCACGGCGGCGAAGCCTACGAGTTGCTTTTTGCAGCACATCCGCGCAAACGCGTACCGGCACGAATCGCAAGCGTTCGCATCACGGAAATTGGCCACATTACTCACGAAAAGAAGATGTTCCTGATAGACGGCAAGGGCGTCCGATCTGAGCTTCGCCCCCAAGGCTGGCAGCATTTCACTTCCTGAGGACCACGTACCAACGTACCTCTTCTTGCTCTAGTGCCTGGCAGGAGAGAGGTCTACATTAAGCGTATGGTGTCACGCTTTGCTTTGCGCGTCGCAGTTCTCGTTTTCATTCTGATGGGCACCGCAGCCGCCCAGCAATCAGCCTCGAACCCGTCTATTGACAATGACTTCGTCCAAAAAGAGTTCGGCAGCACCTGTTCTCTCCTGGCTGGCCCAGCGCCCATGATCGCCGACCTCAATGGCGACGGCATTGAGGACATTGCGCTGGTTGCCCGCTGCACCAATCCTCTCATCGATGAGACAGAGCACAGTTACAAAGTAGTCGACCCGTACAACTCGTTTTTCGGATACGGGGATCCCAAGATCACCAGCGGATTCGCATCGGAAGATCCGGCGCATCGCGGATTGGTGGTGCTCGTCATTCACGGTTCCGGAGCCGACGCCTGGCGCTCTGCGTCGCCGAAAGCAAAGTTCATCCTCATTAACCTGCCGTTCAAACAGGTGGAGGTCAAGAAGTTGAAGGTCAGAAAGAAAGCCGTTATGGCGATCTATGCTGACGAAGCCAGCGCCGACCGGATCACCTCCGCCACCTTCTGGGACGGCCGCAAATACAAGTATCAGCCCCTCGGCTCCAGCATGGAATAGACCTGGGACGTTTGCACAGGTCTGACCTCGCTGAACTCCGCCGCCCGCATCGCACGCTCTCGTGCGTTCAACCCGCTATAATTCCGCCCTATGAACCTCGAACAAAAGCTGGAAGAACTGAAAAAGCGCGACCAACTCGCCGAAGAAGGCGGAGGCGTGAAGCGCCGCGAGCGGCAGCACAAAGAAGGCAAGATGTCGGCCCGCGAGCGTATTGAGTTCCTGCTTGACGAGGGCAGCTTCGAAGAAACCGACAAGCTGGTCACTCACCGCTGCACCGATTTCGGCATGCCGGATCAAAAGTATTATGGCGACGGATTTATCACCGGCTACGGCCGCATCGAAGGCCGGCTGGTCTTCGTTTTCGCTCAGGATTTCACGGTGTTCGGCGGCTCACTCTCGGAAGCCAATGCCGGCAAGATCGTGAAAATCATGGATCTCGCCGCCAAGATGGGAGCACCACTCATCGGCATCAACGATTCCGGAGGGGCCCGCATCCAGGAAGGAGTGATGTCGCTCGCCGGCTACGCCGACATTTTTCTGCGTAACACGCTGTATAGCGGTGTAATTCCCCAGATCTCAGCCATTATGGGGCCGTGCGCCGGGGGCGCCGTCTACTCGCCCGCCATCACCGACTTCATCCTCATGGTCAATAGGACCTCTTACATGTTCATCACCGGCCCCGACGTGATCAAGACCGTGACCCACGAAGAAGTCACCAAAGACGAACTCGGGGGCGCGATGACGCATAACGAAACCTCGGGCGTAGCCCATTTCGTGGCCCGCGATGACGCCGAGTGTTTGTCGATGGTCCGGGAGCTGCTCAGCTTCATGCCGTCGAACAATCTCGACGATCCACCGCGCCGGCCGTGTACCGATCCCGTCGACCGCGCCGACGGCGCCCTGGACAAGATCGTCCCCGAGCAGTCGAATCAGCCCTACGACATGAAAGACGTCATCCACGCCGTGATCGACGACGGCTACTTCTTCGAAGTTCAGGAGCACTATGCGAAGAACATTGTCGTAGGATTCGCGCGCCTCAACGGACGTCCTGTCGGCATCGTCGGCAATCAACCGGCGGTGCTTGCGGGAACGCTCGACATCAATGCGAGCATCAAAGGCGCGCGCTTTGTGCGCTTCTGCGACTGCTTTAACATTCCGCTGGTGACGTTTGAAGATGTGCCGGGATTCTTGCCGGGGATAAACCAGGAATATGGAGGGATCATCAAGCACGGCGCCAAGCTGCTGTTCGCCTTCGCCGAGGCGACGGTTCCTAAAGTGACGGTCATTACCCGCAAAGCCTACGGAGGCGCGTATTGTGTCATGGCCTCGAAGCACATCCGCACCGATGTGAATTACGCCTGGCCTACCGCCGAAATCGCGGTCATGGGACCCGAAGGCGCGGTGGACATTGTCTATAAGCGCGAACTTGAGGGCGCGGAAAATCGCGAAGCGGTTCGCCAAAAAAAGATTGAAGAATTCCGCGAACGGTTTGCCAATCCCTACGTCGCCGCCGACCGCGGCTTCGTCGATGCCGTCATCCAGCCGCGGGAGACGCGCAAGAAGCTGATCCAGGCATTAGAGATGCTGGAGACCAAGCGGGACAAGAATCCGCCGAAGAAGCACGGGAATATACCGCTGTAGGGGAACCTGATAGCCTGAGGTGAAATGAGCCAGGAGGAAGAACAGCGACCGCTGGAGGTCCACCCCAAAGAGATCAAGGGCGCATGGGATGCCGGGTATGTCCTCGATCAACATACGATATCGAGCACGATGATCGGATACAACGAATTTGGCCACCCCGAATTCGACACGCAGAGGTCGCCCCTCGGCGAGCTCCTATACCGCCTGAAGTATCGAGGCGACAAGAGCAGCATTCCCCTAATCGTCAGGGCTGTGATCACATTCGTACACAATTGGGCGATACAGCCCGATGTCATCGTTCCAGTTCCGCCATCGAAGCTGCAGCGTCCGTACCAGCCAGTCATCGAGATTGCCTCACAGCTAAGCAAGGCGCTGCAGATTCCTTTGGACTCGGCATCGCTCAAGAAGACAAGAAGCACTTCCCAAATGAAAGACATCGGTGATTTTTCAGAGCGAGTCACGGCGTTGGAGACTGTGTTCACGGCGGGCAGAGATCTCGAAGGAAAGCAAGTGCTATTGATCGATGATTTGCTTCAGTCGGGTGCTACCATGAATGTCGCGGCCCGAACCCTCAAGAAACAGGGCGGGGTAAAAGCCGTTTACGCGATCGCGCTCACGCGTACGAGAGGTTGAAGGATGAAAAGCGTATTTGTTGCCGGCTCTCGTGCTGTGTCGAGGCTGAATTCGCAGGTCAAAGAGCGACTCGACAACATCATGAAGCAGAATCTTGCTGTGCTGGTCGGCGATGCAAACGGTGCCGATAAAGCCGTACAACGGTACCTCGCAAAGTGCCATTACCCGAACGTGGTGGTCTACAGCATGGACGTCTGTCGCAACAATGTGGGCGCCTGGCCGACGCGGTCGTATACAGCCGAGCCAGGCACCAGGCGTGACCGCCACTATTACGGCATTAAGGACTTAGCGATGGCCAAAGACGCGAGCTGCGGCTTTATGCTCTGGGATGGTGTGAGCAAAGGGACACTGACAAATGCCATCAGCCTGCTGAATGCCCGAAAAAAGACCTTGCTCTACCTTAGCCCGAAAAAGCTCTTTTTCAAACTCCACACTTTTGAGGATCTTCAGGAAGCTCTACACGCGAACGGAATCGGCGATGTCCCTGAATTCCTCACATCGCTAGGAATCCGACAGACGGTTTTGCCAGACCTACCGTTGGCAACGCTTGGATAAGTCGCCCGCCGGTACCTGCTGCACCGGCACCAGCCGGTTCTTCTCTCTCTACTTCATCAAGACTGATTACACATGTCAGCTAGGCTGATTCGCCGTTTCTTTGCCTCGCATGGAGCGTACAATTGGGCCACATTGCGAGTTGCAGAGGAGGAGGAAGTGGAACAGTCTCCGGCGTTGGTTCCTCTACTTATCGGAGTCATAATCGGCGGCACTGTGGCTTCAGCCATAGCTTGGCGGATGCTAGGGGATCTTCGAACTAAGCTTGGCGGTTCCGAGGCGAGAGCTCAAGCTCAACTGGGTCAGAGCGAGCGTCTTAGTACCGAACTGACGGACGTCAAGGGCAAACTTGAACGGTCTGTAGCGGAGCAAGGACGATTGAACGCTGAAGTGGCCAGACTCAACGCCACGTTAGAAGCGGAAACGTCCCGGAACGCTGAGAAAATTGCGCTTCTTCGTGAGGCCAAAGAGAAATTCTCGGATGAATTTGAATCCTTGGCTAATCGAATCTTGGAGGAGAAATCCAAGCGTTTTACTGAGCAGAACCGGGAAAATCTCGGCCAGTTGCTCGGTCCGGTGAGCCAGAAACTCCAGGACTTCCAAAGGAAGGTTGAGGACGTCTACGTCAAGGAGGGTCAAGACCGTACAGCGCTCGCAACACAGGTCAAGCAGTTGATGGATCTCAATCAACAGCTCTCGCAGGATGCGCACAACCTTACGCAGGCACTTAAGGGTTCAGGCAAGGCACAGGGAAACTGGGGCGAAGTGATCTTAGAACGCGTACTGGAAGCGTCTGGTTTGCGGCGAGGACAGGAGTACGAACTTCGCGAAACATACAAGCGAGAGGACGGCAGTCGGGCCCAGCCGGATGTCATCATCCACCTTCCCGAAGATAAGCACCTAGTAGTCGATGCCAAGGTGTCACTCACAGACTACATCGATTACGCTAGTGCGGATAACGACTCTGACCGAGAACGGGCCATCGGATTTCATCTTTCCTCCGTCAGACGGCATATCAAGGAACTCTCCGAGAAGAACTACCAGGTACTCTACGGTCTAAAATCGCTCGATTTCGTCATAATGTTTGTCCCAGTGGAGCCAGCCTTCATGCTTGCTGTTGCCCAAGATAAAACGCTGTGCGAAAACGCTTGGAATAAGAACGTGCTCCTAGTCAGTCCCAGCACTTTCTTATTTGTGATTCGCACCGTCGCCTATCTTTGGCGACAGGAGCAAGCAACCCGCAACGTGCAAGAGATTGCGAAGCGAGGAGCCGAGTTTTACGATAAACTCGTTGGTTTTGTCGAGGAGCTTGCCGTCGTCGGTGATCGCATCAGTCAAGCAGGTAAGAGCTACGACGATGCCCTTAAGAAACTGGCCCAAGGCCGGGGCAATGTGATTCGACAGGCTGAGATGCTCAGGGAGCTTGGTGTAAAGCCCACCAAGGCTCTGCCGCAGGAGCTAGTCGAAACAGCGTTTACTGAGCAGCCGTTTGTGCTTCCGAGCCTCGCGGCGAGCATAGCGGAGGAACAATTTGGTGAGGAGCCCCATGTCGCCCAAGTCCAATCCGACCCGGAGGAGGAAATCCCCTTTTAGACTGCCGGTACGGCGCTGGCTATGCAGATTCGTTGGCTATGAACATATATGAGACGCTACGGATGGGCATCATTGTTAGGAAGCCCTGCAAAATCTCCAAGGCGGGCGAACTGGAGCGCAAAGTGTGTCCATACCTTCTTGGGAAATCAAATGAGGGCGAGGTTAACGTCCTCTACTATCAGTATGAAGGATATAGTGGGCGCGGGTTACGGGAGGACGGGTCCAGCGCGAACTGGCGCTGCAACCGGATTTCCGATATAGCTAACGCAGGAATGGTGGACGAAGTGTGGCACCAGCCAATCCAGAAACCGAAAACGCGCGGAAATTGCGTCGTGTCTGTCGATGCCGAGGTGGAGGGTTATTATTAGACCGCTTCAGGCTGCGAGGACATTCCTGATTTGTCCCTGAACTCTCACATCGAATGGACCGACGCCACCTGGAACCCCGTCCGGGGCTGCGTCAAGATCAGCCCGGGCTGCAAGCACTGCTACGCTGAAACTTTCGCTGAGCGCTTTCGCGGCGTGAAGGGTCATCCCTACGAACAAGGCTTCGACCTGCGTCTTGTACCAGAAAAACTTATGGAACCATTCTCGTGGCGTTCGCCGAAGCTTGTTTTCGTCAACTCGATGAGCGATCTCTTCCAAGACGGCATTCCTGACACATACGTCGAAGCGGTTTCCCAAGTGATGACCAAAGCCAACTGGCACACCTATCAAGTGCTCACCAAGCGCTCCGAGCGGCTGGCGAGATTGCTGAATGGAAGGTTGCGTCTTGCCGCAGAGCAGGAGCACGTCTGGTGGGGAGTGAGCGTGGAGGATTGCAAGTACGGCCTGCCGCGCATTGATGACCTTCGCCGGGCACCAGCAACGGTCCGATTTCTGTCGATTGAACCTTTATTAGAAGACTTGGGCAAAATAGATCTTGCCGGCATCACCTGGGTCATCGTAGGCGGTGAGAGTGGCCCCGGCGCCCGCCCGATGAAGCGGGAGTGGGTCTCCTCCATTCGCGATCAGTGCAAAGCCAGTGGGGTCCCATTCTTTTTCAAACAGTGGGGCGGCGTCAGGAAGATCAAGAATGGAAGAATGCTCGACGGACGCACCTATGACGAGTACCCCCGGCGCGTAATAAATCCCGTTCCAGACAGATCAGCCTGCTATTCCTCAGCTCAAGCACTCCTGAGGATGTTTGGCACGCCGTTCGCACCAATGCCTCTGGTACAGTTGAGTAGTTGAACCAACGGTACCGCCGAGCCTGTCGCCGAATCATGCGGATTTCTCCGCTCGTCCTATTTCTTTTTCTCCTCACTGCTCTCCAAGCCTTCTCCCAGGACAACTACGAGATCCAGGTCTACGGTGCTGACACCGTCCCGCCCGGCACCACGATGGTCGAGCTGCACAGCAATTTCACTGCGAAAGGGAGCAAACAGGTCGTCGATGGAGTTGAGCCAACAAATCACGCCGTCCACGAAACCATCGAGATCACCCACGGCTTCAACGACTGGTTCGAAACCGGCTTCTACATTTTCACCAGCATTCAGCCTGACGGAGGCTGGCAGTGGGTGGGCGATCACATTCGTCCGCGGGTGCGCGTGCCGGATTCCTGGAAATGGCCGGTGGGCGTGAGCCTGTCGCAGGAGATCGGATATCAGCGGCGGAAATTCTCGCCGGATAGCTGGACGTGGGAAATTCGTCCCATCGTCGATAAGCGACTCGGCCCCTGGTATCTCTCGTTCAACCCCAGCCTGGATCGCTCTTTCCACGGCCCGGGCGTAAATAAAGGCGTGGAGTTCGCTCCCAATTTCAAATTTAGTTACGACATCACCAAGCGCATCGCCGGCGGTCTTGAATATTACGGAGCACTCGGCCCTGTCACTGGCTTCGACCCGGCAGCCGAACAGGAGCACCTGTTTTTTCCGACCATCGACGTGGATTTCGGTCCTGCCTGGGAGTTCAATTGTGGAGTGGGAATAGGCGCAACCAGGTCGACCGATCATCTGATCGTGAAATTCATTCTGGGGCGGCGGTTCTCATGGCCAAACCGAACAGCAAAGTTAGTGCGCAATTCCTCTCAGTAAACTTATCCAATCGGCTCCGGCGCGGGCGGCAGAGCCGGGGCGATCGGCGGGACCTCGGGCGGCGGCGCAGGATACAACACCGCGTGGAGCGCAGGGTATCGCGATGCGAAGAAGTACAGGGAATATGCCGGGAAGAAAACGATGGTCGGTACTGAAACAAAGGAAATGGCATAAAGCACCAGCAGAAGAAGAATGGCGCCGGCTACCACCGCCAATGTGATGGTGTAGAGGTTCCACGTGAGCCCGACCGCCTTTCCGCCAAGCACGATGGCGGCGCCAATTCCGCCGACCGGGATCAACATGACGATGATAACGATTGTCGAAACAATGCCGACCATCACGGCTGCGCCGAGCGTCATGAGGAATTTCATACCCACATAACCGGCGTAGCTGCCCTTTTGAGCCTTTATCATTGGCAAGAGTCGGCGCCACCCCTGAAGGGCGCTGATTTCTTCGAGCGCCATTTGCGGCACCACGAAGTCCTTGGTGAACACGTGCACCAGCAAGGCAATCAAAACTACGCCCGCCGCAACCAAGAACAGGAACATGCCAAACAAGATTAGCAACGCCAGGTGCGCGCCGGAGTTCTTGAACCAGCCTGCCGCAAAGGCCACAGCCAGTGGTATCCCGATCACGATCCCCAGCAGGGCAAAGGTGCACAGCGACACCGCGATTTCCCATCCAAACAGCCGCATGCCTGGCCCTTGGCGGCGATGCCAGCTTTGCCGGATTTCGCAATACTTCGCAATCACACTGTCGAACAACACGAACCGCATCACGCTGCTGACGTAGATGAACAATACCCACAGCACGACGACGGCAACAATCACGCTTGCAATGAGTGCGGCGTAAAGGGCAGGGTTGAGCGGGGGCAGCTGAGGGAGCGCGAGCAAGCGGTCCGAACCTGTGGGCGTGGAATGGGTGGGGACATTGAAGCTGGTACTGCAGCCGCCAGAGGTGAGTTCGCCAGCGAGGAATCCGACCAATGCCAGCTTGGCCCATTGCGAGATACGGAACGGCTGCAGAAGCTGCTGCCTAGTGTGCTGAAAGGCGGGACCAATCGAATCCAACGCGGAGACCGGCACGGGGCAAGCCTAATGCGATGTCAGGGAGAGGTCAATTAATTTTGATTGGGTCGTTGGGGATTGAGCGATTGAATCCATGACCCAGTGATTAAATGATTGAACGTGCATTCGTCATTCATACCTCAGCGCCTCAACCGGATCCAGCTTCGAAGCCCGCAGCGCGGGAATCATCCCGCTGAGCACCCCCACGACCAGCAGCACCAGAGTAGAGATCATCACCGTCATTAGGGAAATCTGCAGATGAATGTCGGCCTTGCCCGATGTGTCTTCGAACAAAGGCCCCATCAGCGGAAGAGTGCCTACTGCCGCAGCGATGCCATAGGACACCAGCACTCCAATGGCGCCGCCCAGCATCATGATCATCAATGTTTCCGACAGGAATTGCAGCTTGATGTGACGCTTGCGCGCTCCCAGCGCCCGGCGCAGTCCAATCTCGCGAATGCGTTCATCCACCGACACCAGCATGATGTTCATCACACCCACGCCACCGATGCCCAGCGTCAACGTACCGATGAATGTCAGCAGCACCTGCAGTCCAATCGTCAGCGCGTCAATGACGGGACGAAACTCATCCCGCCCGAACATCTGAATCGCCTTCTTGTCGGTCGGCGAAAACTGCTGGCGGGTAGCCACCGCGGCCAGCACTTGATCCATGGCCTTCTTTTCAAACTGCGGGGCAATGGGCGCGAAGATCAGCACCTGCGCATTTTTCGTGTTCCATAAGTCGCCGGCAGCCGAGAAGGGTATCCACACCGAGTCGTCATCGGAGCTGAAGTAGTTGCTGAGTTGGATCTTTCTTTCCATCACGCCGACGACGGTGAAGCGGACGCCGCCAATCTGCACTGTCTCGCCTACCGCAGGCCGTCCGCTGAACAACTGCTCGCGGACGTGTCCGCCGAGAAAGGCTACGCGTCGCCGCTCCAGTTCGTCGGAAGCGCTGAGCCAGCGGCCTTCCGAGGGCACTTCATTGCGCATCTCGCCGTACTCGGGACATACCCCACGAATCGCCGCGGTACCCACCATGCGGTCGCCATATGCGATTCCGGGACGCTTCACACTCTCGCGGCATACATATTTAACGAGCGGAGCAGTCGCCTTCACCATGTCAACGTCCTGCTGCTCGAAAACCACTTTCTTGCCCGCCCGCTGCCCGCCCGGTTGCTCGCTGGTTTGCTGCGCCCAGCAAATCACCACGCTTTTCCCGAAGGCGTCGAAACCATTCACCAGAATTTGCCGAAAGCTGCTGCCATAGGCGATGAGCAGCGTCACCGTTGCAATTCCCCAGACGATCCCCAACATCGTCAGGAAGCTACGCGTGTAGTTTCGCTTCAAAGCAATCCAGGATTCGCGAATGATTTCAATCAGCATGATGTCACGTAGTGGCAGTCGTCTGACCTGCGAGCGAAAGCGAGGCAGTCGTAGCGCCGGCATCCTGCCAGCCCAAGTCAGGGCGCTTATCCCCCGGCCTCAAACCGCAAAGCCTCAATCGGATCGATGGACGCCGCCCGGCGGGCCGGAAACAACGCCGAAAGCACGGCTACCGTTCCCAATAATCCGGTTGCAATCAGACCGGATTTCCACGTCGCCAGCAGGCCGGCAAAAAAGTCAGGCATGGGCAGCAAATTCACCAACGCACAAAGACCGTAAGCTACGCCCAAACCAATTCCTCCACTGACAAATGCGATAAACAGCGCCTCAAAGAAAAATTGCCGGAGGATGGTCTGCGATCTTGCTCCCAGAGCCTTCCGCACCCCGATTTCCCGCGTGCGCTCGCGTACTGCGACCATCATCACGTTCATCACGCCCAAGCCGCCGAGCAGAAGGGTGACAATGCCCACCGCTCCCAAGAACAATTTCATGCCATCCGTCATCTGCTTGAAGGCCTTAGCTTCCTCCACCGTGTCCCAGATAGGACAAGCCTCCTTATCCCGTGGATCATATTTGTGCAGCCGTGCCAGCACGGTACGAACCTCGTGTTTGCAGGCTTCATGCTGCTCCACCGATTTCGGCGTCACCAGCATCTGGTCAAAAGTGAATGGCGTTCCCGGAGGCTTGTCGGGAAAATCACGGCGCATGGCGGCAAAAGGAATGAATATCTTGTTCACATCCCAGCCGTCATAGCTGGAATCCTGTTTCTTCTTGAGCATCACCCCGATGACGTCGTAGGGAATGTCATTGAGATACAGCGTCTCGCCCACCACTCCACGCCCGGGAAATAATTGCTTGGCGGCATCGCTCCCCAGAAACGCGACACGACGCGCCTCACGCTGATCGTCCCAGTTGTAGAAGCGTCCGGCTCCAACGTCCAGGCTGCGTATCTCCGCGAACTGCGGGAAAGACCCGGTGACGGTGAAAGCGGCGTTGTTGTAGTTGCTGTGCGCCCGCACCGTATCCTGCTCCAGCTCCGGAATCGCGTACTGGCAATCGGGTGCTTCGGCCTGTACGGCGGGAATGTCGGTATCTTCCCAGTGCACCACCCGCCCGGCACGTGTGCCCCCGGCTTGCAGGCTAGTGCGGCCGTGGAAGACGATCATGATGTCTTTGCCCAGAGTCTGCGCCTGCACTTCCTGTCCTTTGCGCAGTCCCTCGCCTGCCGCCACCATCAGAACGATAGAAACAATCCCCCAAGCGATGCCAAACATAGTCAGAAACGTACGCAGCTTGTGCGCCCACAGCGTCCGCAGTACGTCTCCGATAAGATCGCGCAAACCCATGCCAGATACCTCTTGCTTGGACGCGCACCCCGCCCGAATGTGAGCCGATGAACTCGGAGGGCTGGGTGCCGCCTCCTCATAAATACGCAAGTCAGCCTGAGTTTGTTCAGATGAAGGACAGTTCCGCCTAAGGTGGAGTGGAAGCCTCGGTTAGGCCAGATTTCTTGTCTGAGGAGGGCAGGAAAATCTTGCTGCGCGGTTTCGGGCGGGTTCTCTAGGTGGCCGCCGGTACCTCTCCGACGTGCTCCAACCAGAGACCAAATTCCCGTAAAGCCAACTCACATTGCAACCGATGTCTTTCCTGCCGGTCCCGAATCTTGCGTTCCAGCGGCGGCAGCAAGTCGAAGGTGATATTCGCCGGCTGAAATTTCCTCGAATCCGCCTGCGAGATGTAGTTCGTTAAAGATCCAAAAGCAGTAGCTCGTGGCGGGACGATGGGCTCCGACCCGGTCACCAACGCTGAGGCATGAATGCCTGCCATCAACCCAGTCGCAATTGACTCCACATATCCTTCGACTCCGCAAATCTGCCCCGCGAACAAAATGTTGCCGTGAGCTTTCATCTGCAAGGTCGGACGTAAGAGCGCTGGCGCGTTGATGTAGGTATTGCGATGGATCTGCCCGTAGCGCAGGAATCGCGCATTCTCCAAGCCAGGAATCAAGCGCAAGACTCGCGCCTGCTCGCCGAATTTCAAATGATTTTGAAATCCCACTATGTTGTAGGAGTCCGCCCGCAAGTTTTCCTGTCGCAATTGCACGACCGCATGCGGCGAATGCCCAGTGCGGGGATCCTTCAACCCAACCGGCTTCATGGGCCCAAAACGCAAGGTGTCGCGCCCGCGCCGCGCGATTTCCTCGATCGGCAGGCAAGCCTCGAAATAGTTCAACTTCTCCCAATCGCGCTCCTCCACTGATTGCGCCGCGATCAGAGCATCGTAGAAGGTGTCGTACTCCTCCCTGGTCATCGGACAATTGATGTAATCGGCCGTACCCTTCTCATAGCGCGCGGCGAGATACACTTTCTCCATGTCGATGGACTCTGCTTCGACGATGGGACTGATGGAATCATAGAAAAATAGCTGGCCAGCCCTACTCCGCCGGGCAATTTCCTGCGACAGCGCATCCGAGGTGAGCGGCCCGGTCGCAATAATGGTGATCTGTCGTTCATCAATGTGAGTGATTTCCTCCCGGCAGATGTTAATCAGCGGTTCCTGGGAGATTCGCTCCGTCACTTTCGCTGCGAAGACCGTGCGATCCACGGCAAGCGCATGTCCAGCCGGAACAGCGCACTCGCGGGCGACCTCCATGAGCAGCGACCCGGCGCGGCGCATCTCCTCCTTCAACAGCCAAGGCGCGGTATTCTCGCTATCCGACTTCAAGGAATTGGAGCAGACCAACTCGGCGAAGTCTCCGGTCTGGTGCGCCGGAGTCGAACGCACCGGCCGCATCTCGCAGAGTTCCACCGGCAGGCCGCGGCGCGCACACTGCCAGGCGGCTTCTGATCCGGCTAGACCGGCCCCGATGATGCGAATGTTTGTCATGTGTCTGGCAGGAACTTTGAAGGAATTCCGCTCAACTATTATACGAATCTGCGCTCGAGACATTCACATGCTCGCAGGGCTGGCGAATCTCACCAATCGCTTCACTGATCCCCAAGGACTCGAAGTGGAGTTTCCGGAAGAGCGTTACTGGTGAAATGGCGGTGTTGCGTCAACAAATGCGGGGCGTAACTACAGATTCGGCATTAGTGGCTTTTTACCGAGGCCATTGAGCCTTTGTAGCGGCGGGAACCCCACACGTAGCCAAAAGCGCGTGCGCGTCCCAGAGCATTACATCCTTGCCCCCATTGACTGGTGCTGCGGCTAGCCAGCGATCGTCTGCGCTCTGCGCGACGGTACCGTTGCCCAAGTTTGGTGTTCCACAGAGCTGCTTGCCAGTGGTGTCCAAAACCGCGAATCCACTGCTTGGATACATAAAGATGTGAGAACCACTTTGATCGAACGCAGCGTAGTTCGTGTACCCCACTCCAACTTTGGCGATTTCCGCGCCCGAACTCAAGCGGACTAGACGGGCAGAGTTGGGGCCACCAACAACGATCAAGCCTTTCTGCGGGGAGGCTGCGAACCGTGTCACGTAATCGGGCCCGTTTGGGAGATCGCCAATTGGGCTCCAATCCTTCGTACTCCAGACCATGATGTGCTTCGCGTTACCGCCAATCACGACCGAACCGTCGCGTGAAAACTCGCCGTGTTGAGTGTTCAAGAGGGTGGCCAGCCGCTCACCGCTGATTGGGTCGAACACCGTGTCATTGTCTCCGTTTGACGTAACAAGCAGAAGCCTGCCACTGTTGTCGAACGAAAGCTGCCTGATCGTTCCGCCAGCCCACTTGATGGTCGTCTTCAACTTGCCAGAAGGCAAATCCCAGATTTCGATTCCCTTTCCGTCACTGGCCAGTATCTGTCCGTCGGGCGAGAGAGCGACAGTGGTTCCTGCCATAAGTGAACGAACCTTTGTCCGCGTCTCCACGTTCCAGACGTCAACACCGTTCGGCGTGCTACCGACGGCCAGAAACTTGCCATTGCCGCTGAATGACAAGCTCGACACCTCAACAAGCGACACGCCACCGTACACAGCGAAAGAACCCGTCGTCTTGCCTTGGCTGTCAGTTTTCATCGGGCTAAGTACCACCCTCGGCTTCTCCTCTTTCTGGCCGAGATCGTGAAGGAGGACGTCGGGCTTTGGAAACGCACTCGTAGCACTCGGTGCTTGAGTTTGAGCGAGGATGAAAGACGGAAGGCAGACCGCAGCGAGAATCACAATCGCTATTCTCATGGTAGTCAGTTTATTGCAACACACTTGAATGCTCCTGCGAAAGCCGCATTGTAGACAACTGTTGAAATCAGGCGTGGGTGTTGAAAAAGTCCGTGCTCGGAATGTCTTTTTGGCTGGGATTATTGCTGCTGCCGAGTTTTTTCTTCTCACCTCAGCTAGGTGGTAGCTTCCACAGTGGGTGCTGTCGGTTGG